>Ga0181529_10001629_pt1 | contig 28395 bp, 29 predicted proteins | sample PEATcosm2014_Bin_36_FD_119763 | JGI IMG/M metagenome (GOLD analysis project Ga0181529, IMG submission 119763) | Peatland microbial communities from MTU Mesocosm Facility, Houghton, MI, USA - PEATcosm2014_Bin10_30_metaG | ecosystem: Environmental > Terrestrial > Soil > Wetlands > Peat | place... | reverse complement strand
CTTCCGGCTCAGCCGTTCATCGTTGGTTATGAAGAGGTCGCATCGCGCGCTGGCGGCACAGGAGAGCTGAATGGCGTCGGGCGGTGAGATCGCGCGATCGCGGCGCAACTGCGCGTAGATTCGGGCCGAGGCGCGGTCGAAGGTCAGCATGGACACACCCGGCGTGTTCAGCAGGCTCTCATATCGATTGGCCCAATCGATATCTCCGGTGGAGAGCGGCTTGACCAGCACCTCGGCCAACGTCAGTGTCGAGGTGAGCAGTTCGTCGTGCCGCTCGGACATGCGCTCCACGATCTCTTTCACTCTCGCTCCGCGTCCCCCGTGGTCCTCCAGCAGGTAGATGAAGAGGTTGGTGTCGAAGAAGATCCGGCTCATTTCCAGTTCTCGCGCAGCCGGCTCACATATTCGTCGGGGTCCTCGCCGTTCCACACCTGGCGCCCCAGTCCCTGCAGTTGAAAGAGTCCGTCCAGCCATCGCGACGGCTGAGCACCTTCCTTCCCATACCGCTGCTTGGCCCATTCGATGAGTTCCCCGTATCGCGGCGGAACAGCTGGCGGATCGGGCCAGATCTTGCCGGTCCTTTCGGAGTGAACGTCGTCTGTCGACCGCAGCAGCCGCCGCGTGTGATCGCCGGTGGCATACAGCATACGATACCGGCCGGGGTTGGGAGCGCGATTGGCTACGCAGTGCAGCGACGCATGGACGCGCACGCCGGGGCGCAGTTCGCCGAACAGGTTTTCCTGGGCGGCGCGCGCCACGATCTCACTAATCGTGAAATCCTCCCGGTCGGGATGTTCGCGGTGGAGAAGCGCTGTCGCCAGGAAGACTTCGTCGGCGACCTTGATATCGATGCGAGGCGCAGTTGAAGACGACATAGTTGACCTCTGTCAATAAGGTATACCAAGTTGTCTAAGATGTCAAGGACGCATACGATGCAAGATTCCAACTGGAAATTGACGGCAGGCGGGAGAAGTCACCCGACCTTGCGCGGCGCGAGCGAGCCTCCTTCCAGCCAACTCTGCACGCGCCGTACCTCTTCATTTTTCGCGCCATCTCCCGCTTCGATGGGCAGGTAAACATCCGGCTGAACGCCCACCACATCCACCAGCAAACCGGGAATTCTCGCGGATCGCGTCGTCGCGTACCAGAGTCGCCGGCGCCCCGATGGCAAATCGTAGGGCACCAGGTTCGAGTAATCCAGCGACCCGTGCGTGTGTTGTCCGATGAGTTTCACGCTGAAGCTTTGCCGCGCATCCAGCGCAAACTGCTCGCAGGAGCTTCCGCAGCCTCCATCGATGAGAATCGCCACGCGCGAGGGCCGGTGCGGTTCCAGCCGTTCCACGCGGCCGTAAGACATCGCGCCGCTGTCGTTCATCGCGACGTACGCCCCCGGTGCGGCTGTGCGCATCCGTGCGATCAAATCACTCACTGACTTCTGGCACTCCGCGTCGCCGGGAGCAAACAGTGCGCAGACGCGTGTCCAGCCCTCGATGTTGGCCGGCGTCGCCAGTATCTCCGCGCCCGCGTTGGCGACCTCATCCGGCATCAGCCAGGACATCAGCGGCTGGTAACTGCCGTCGCCTCCGCCGCCGTTGCCGCGCACGTCGATGATCCAGTTCGGATGCCCTTCCAGGTCCTCGCGATGAGCCTTGATCAGGGCAATCAGAGCATCGCGGTTGTAGAGCTCAAAACTCTTTAGCGTCAAGCGAAGCGTCTTCGGCGAAAGAATTTCAATGCTCGGGGCGCTCTTGAGATGCTGCGCCGAGGCATCCTCCGCCGATTGCTGCGGGGCTGATGCCGCGGGAGCCGCCGTGATATCCTCCACCGCCAAATGGCCCCGCCGCCACGCCCGCAGGTATTTATCGATTACCGGCGCGCAACTGGGGTTGCCGCGAATCTGCAACGCCGCGCTCTTTGCCTCGGCCAGCGCATCGTCGAAATACTTCTGCCCGAACTGCGCCAGATGGTCCCGCGCGCCCGTGTCGTTTTCCAGCAGGAAGCCGGGGATAGCCTCCAGATCTTTTGCGCACGCAACCGCCGAGGGACCCTGCGCGAAGCAGTTCAGCGAAACACACGCCGCCAGCGCCAGCCCCGTAAGTGTCCTTCTCTGCATAGTGACAGTTCACCACGAATTAGCTCCGGGGCGGCCCAACCTTGTCCGAGCGGATTTGAGGCGGCGAGAGGATGCCGCCTCTTTGAAGTTCGAAGTATTCTCGTGCCCGAGGGCTGGAAGGCCCGTTTCTCTCAGCCTCCGCCGCTTCATCGGCAGCAAGGTGACAGTATTTGTACTTCCTGCCGCTGCCACCGGCATGGCGCGTTCCTTCCTAATTTCTTCGCACTCATAGCGGCCTCCCGGTCAGTGTATCGCTGTCAGTGCACCAAACGTTCCAGCGTGCCGTGGACCCAGTAGAGCGCGGCGGGCTGGCGGATCAGGAGCATCAGGCCGGCGGCGGTGAGCGCGGCGACCAGCGGACCGGAAACGGCCAGCCACGTACCGGCATTGGTCACCGGACGCGCCTCCAGCAAGCGGTCGACGCGGGCGGAGAGGTCGCTGGGGTCGGCGAGCAGCGAGGTCATCAGGGCGGAAGCAGCCGGGCCGGAACCGAGACGCGCTACGCGTACCAGGGCGGCCGCCAGGGAGACGGAGGAGCGCGGATCGCCCCCGACGGCGCGGTCGTCGGCAGCCCATTCGGCGAAGCGGGCCCAGGCGCGTTCCAGTTCCAGCAGTCCATGCCAGCCGGGCAACAGGCCGGGTGCCAGCAGCAGGAGCAGGCGTTTGAGATTGTCGCGCGACGCCTGGTGCGCCCGCTCGTGGCGCATGGCGGTGAGCAACTCTTCGGGAGCGAGCGAGTCCAGTACCGAGCGCGTGGCCACCAGGCGGGGGCGGAAAATGCCCGCCAGCGCCAGAAACGGCGTGGCTTCGTCGAGCACCAGGACGGGCGAGAGGTCGCCCGCGATGCGAACTTCCCGCGCAGTGCTTCGCCATTGCCGCTGATAGCGATCCAGCGACCAGACGGCCCGCATGGCGCGGACCAGCGCCACGGCGCAAGTGGCCGCGCCTAATGCGGCCGCCAGCAGGCAACCCCAGCCGACTTCTTCTGCAGTAGCCCGCGGTTCCAGCCACAAATAGCTGGGCGCACAGAATCCGGCGACCGCGACCATTGCCGCCATGGGCGGCAGCAGACGCCAGAACAGCAGCCAGCGGCAGGCGCGGGCGGCGCGCATCCGCCCGGCCAGGCGAATCGCGAAGGGCGTCAGGCGAGCCACAGCCAGCCCGGCCGCCAGGTGCACCAGGAAGAACGCCGCCAGGCAGAGACAGCCCAGGCGGAGGAAATATGGGACGGTCATGGGGTCCCCTTTCGCAGCTCGCGGCGCTTGTCGCGAATCTTCTTTTCCAGTTCGTCGAGCAGGGCTTCATCGTGCCGGCCCACGGCCTCTACCAGGCAGGAGACCAGCAAATCGCGGGACGGTTCGGTGCGCGCCAGGAAACCGGCCACGAAATCGCCGGCGCGTTTGTGTTCCCACGCGGCGCGAGACAGGCTGGGCTGATAGAGAAAGGCGCGCTCGTGCTTGCGCCGGTCGAGCATCCCCTTCTTGTAGAGACGGTCGAGCGTGGTCATCACCGTGGTGTAGGCGAGCGGCCGGTCGAGCGCGGCCACCACGTCGTGCACGTTGCTCTCGCCGCGGCCCCAGAGGATCTCCATCACGGTGACTTCCAGGTGCCCCAATTCCGGCGAAGAGGCCATCCGGGATGCGGCGCTGCGCGATTTGAACAGACGAACCATGGAAGTTCGCATCATATCACTACGCGCTCATCGCCTTCACGCCGGGTGACGTGTTCGCGATCCAGGTATTCCAGCAGCGGGATGGCGTACTTGCGCGAGATGCCGGTCCAATCCTTGAATTCGGGCACGCTGAAGCGCGCGGATTTGCGGCCGGCCAGCATGAGGCGGAGCTGGGCCAGCGCGGCGTGGTGGAATACCAGGTCGTCTCCGATGCGGACCAGGCGCTTCTCGCGCAGCAGGATCTGCATCAAGGTGCGGGCGCGGGCCGGTTCGACGCCGGATTTGGCGAGAACTTCGGCCACCGCGGGAACCGCCAGTCCGGCCTGCTCAAAGGCGCGTTCGATGGCCGCGCGGGCCTGCTCTTCGTCCTGTTTGAGGACCACGCGGTGGCTGCGCAGGCGCACGGTGTCGCCTTCGCAGGCCAGCGAGGGCGAGTTCAACAGGGCATCCAGGAGGAATGGCGGCAGGCCGGCGGCCAGATCGGTCTTGGCGATTCCGGGGAGCAGGGGTTTGGAAGCATGAAACTGGCGGACGGTCTGCACCATCCCCTGCTGCGCCGACTGGAACCACTGGCGGTCGACATACCAGGGCTGGGTTTGCGCGATCTCGACCAGCGGCGCTTTGGCCACCGCCGCGGCAATCTCGGGCGTGGTGAGACCGGTTGCAGCCACCAAATCGGTCAGCGAGAGGCCGCACGCCGACTCGCGGACCAGCGTAGCCACGCGGTATGCGGCGTCGCCCGATTCCAAGGCTTCCAGGCGGGCGATGGGGTCGTCGCGGCGTCCATACTTGCGGCCGCCGGTGTCCAGCACCCTGCCGCCGCCGATGGTGACCACCGGCGAGAACATGCGGATGATGAATCGGTCGCCGGGCAGCAGCAGGGCGGGCCGGCGCAGCAACAGGCGCGCGCAGGTGCTGGAACCGGGAGCCACCGTAGTGGAACGGAACAGCCGGACTTCGGCTTCGATCTCGGCCGTTCCGGCGTGAAAATGCACGGGAGCGCGGTGTTTCAGAGGCTTGGCGGACGGCAGCAGGTGGAGGCGGCAATCCACCTGGTCGACGGCGTGGAAGAGGCGCGGCTCGGAGAGGACGTCGCCGCGCGCCAGGTCGGCCGGTTCGATATCGGCAAGATTGAGCGCGGTGCGCTGCCCGGCCTGGGCGCGGTCGGCGGCGTCGCCATGCACCTGGACTCCGCGGACGCGCAGCGACTGCCCGGCGGGATACAACTCCACCTCCTGCTCGCGCGCCACGGAGCCGGAGACCAGCGTGCCGGTGACCACGGTGCCGAAGCCTTTCACCGAGAAGACGCGATCGATGGGCAGGCGGAAATGGCCGCGGACATTCCGTTCGGGCGCGGCGGCGGCAACGGCCGCGAGGGCGGCGCGGAGTTCGTCGAGGCCGGCGCCGGTGGTGGCACTGACGGGCACGATGGGAGCGCCTTCCAGGAAGGATCCGGCGACCAGTTCCTCCACTTCGAGGCGCACGAGATCGAGCAGGTCGGGTTCCGTGAGGTCGCTTTTGGTGAGTGCGATAACGCCGCGCGGGATGGCCAGCAGGCGGCAGATGTCGAAGTGCTCGCGGGTCTGCGGCTTGATGGATTCGTCGGCCGCCACCACGAAGAGCACCAGGTCGATGCCGCCCACGCCGGCCAGCATATTCTTGACGAACCGCTCGTGGCCGGGGACATCCACGAAGCCAAGGCGCAGGTGGGGTGTGATCTGGAGGTGGGCGAAACCGAGATCGATGGTGATGCCGCGGCGCTTCTCTTCTTCCAGGCGGTCGGCGTCGATTCCGGTGAGGGCTTTGACGAGCGCGGTCTTGCCGTGATCGATGTGGCCGGCCGTGCCGACGATTCGGTGCTTCATGGCGGGCACAACCTATTGTTACATTGAGTGAGTGCTCGCACTGTTTCTTCTCGCCATGGTCACGGGCTCGATGATGTTTTGCGTCCTCACCGTGGTGGCCGCCGTGCGCTACCGGGCGGTGCGGCCCGGCAAGCCGGCGGCCTGGCCGCCCATCAGCGTCCTCAAGCCGCTGGCGGGCGTCGACGAAGGGCTGGAGGAGAATCTTCGCACCTTTTTCGAACAACAGTACGGCGAATTCGAGATCCTGTTCGCGGTGCGCGAGGCGCACGATCCGGCCGCCGCCGTGGTGGAGCGTCTGCGGGCGCGCTACCCGGCGGTGGACGCGCGCCTGATAGTCACCGGCGAGCCGCCCTATCCTAACGCCAAAGTGTTCAGCCTGGATCAAATGCTGCGGGCCTCGCGATTCCCGTTGGTGGTGATGGCGGATTCCGATGTCCGCGTGACGCCCCATATCCTGTCGACGCTGGCCGCCGAGTTCGCGGACCCTTCGGTGGGACTGGCGACGTGTCCGTACCTGGCGGTAGGCGGCCGCAGCCTCTGGTCGACGCTCGAAGCCGTGGGGTTGAACACTGAATTCCTGAGCGGCGTGCTGGTGGCTCGGATGCTCGACGGGATGCGGTTCGCCCTGGGGCCGACGATTGCAGCGCAGCGCGAGGTGCTGGAGCGCATCGGCGGTTTCGACGCGGTGAAGGATTATCTGGCCGAGGACTTTGTGATGGGGAAACTGGCGGCGGAGCGCGGCGTGGGCGTGATTCTGTCGTCGTACGTCATTGAGCATCGCATCGGGGCGCTGGGATTCGCGGCCAACCTGAAGCATCGTCTGCGCTGGTGCCGCAGCACGCGCCGTTCGCGCCCATGGGGGTATGCGGGACAGGTGTTCACCAACCCGCTGCCGCTGCTGCTGGGACTGTGGGCCGTGAAACCGGAATGGTGGCCGGTGGTGCTGGCGGGGGCGTTGCTCCGCGCCGCGGCAGGTTGGGCGACCGTGGAACTGGTGCTGCACGATCCGTTGACGCGCCGCCGCTGGTGGCTGATCCCGCTGCAGGATCTGCTGCAGTTTTTGGTGTGGGTAGGCGGATTCTTCGGGAATACGATTTTGTGGCGCGGGCGCCGCTATTATCTATTGGCCGACGGGCGCTTCGAGCTGGTGAAGTAGGGCTGCCAGCTCTTATGATGGATCGTGTCCAGTCTTCCGATTCGAATGGCTACGCTTGCCGACGCCGGCACCGTCACGGCGCATCGCCGGTGCATGTTCTCGGATATGGGGCATGCCGACGAAGCAGCGCTTAATGGCATGTGCGCGGCGTTCCATCCGTGGCTGCTGCGCAAGATGGAGACCGGCGAGTATCTGGCATGGCTGGCTGCCGGGCCGGACGGCGAAGTGGTGGCCGGCGCCGGTCTATGGCTCATGGACTGGCCTCCTCATATGATTGGCGGCAGTGCGCGGCGCGGCAACGTTCTGAATGTCTATACGAAGCCGGAGTTTCGCCGGCAGGGCCTGGCCCGGCGGTTGATGGAGACGGTGCTGGACTGGTGCCGCGCCAACGCCATCCCGGTGGTGATTCTGCACGCCAGCGAGGACGGGCGGGAACTGTATTGGCGGATGGGATTCGCGCCGTCGAACGAAATGCGGATGGTGTTCAGCAGCCGTTCGCTGTGAGCCGGCGCGTGGCCCGGGCGAGGCGACGCATTTCCCAAGACTCCCGGTCGCGCACGCTGGACAGATCATCTGGCGCTCGGGCCGCTCGCTCACGCTCGCGGTTCCAGGGAATCGCCGAGGCGTACCTGCTTCAGACCCGACGCGGTGCCCTGATGGCTGATGGCTTACCTGCTAATGGCCTTACAATAGCCTGATGAACCGGCTTGAGGATTTGCGACGCCGCCACGACGCGGCCGAACAGGGTGGGGGAGTCGAGCGCCGTGAGCGCCAGCATAAAGAGGGCAAGCTGGCGGCGCGCGAGCGCATCGAATTGCTGCTCGATGAAGGCTCCTTCGAAGAGCTCGACAAGCTGGTGACCCATCGATGCCGCGATTTCGGCATGGAGGAACAGAGCGTGCCGGGCGACGGGTTCGTCACCGGCTACGGCCGCATCGACGGACGGCTGGTCTACGTTTTTGCGCAGGATTTCACGGTGTTCGGCGGCTCGCTCTCCGAAGCCAACGCGCAGAAAATCTGCAAGATCATGGACCTGTCGTTGAAAATGGGCGCACCCATGATCGGGCTCAACGATTCCGGCGGCGCGCGCATCCAGGAAGGCGTGGTCTCGCTGGCCGGTTACGCCGAAATCTTTCTGCGCAATACGCTGGCCAGCGGCGTGGTGCCGCAGATTTCGGCCATCATGGGACCGTGCGCCGGGGGCGCCGTCTATTCGCCGGCCATCACCGACTTCGTCTTCATGGTGGACAAGACCAGCTACATGTTCGTCACCGGCCCCGAAGTCATCAAGACGGTGACGCACGAAGACGTCACCAAGGAGAAGCTGGGCGGCGCGGCGACCCACAACTCCGTCAGCGGGGTGGGCCACTTCACCTCGGCGGACGATGCCGAGTGTTTGCGCATGATCCGCGAATTGCTGGGATACCTGCCGCAGAACAATCGCGAGGATCCGCCGCGGCGCGCCACGCGGGATCGGGCCGACCGCATGGACGCGACGCTCGACAGCGTGGTGCCCCTGGAATCGAATCTGCCCTACGACATCAAGGACGTGATTCACCGGGTGGTGGACGACGGCGAATTCCTGGAAGTGCACGAGCACTGGGCGAAGAACCTGGTGATCGGGTTCGCGCGCATGGACGGCCGGTCGATCGGCGTGGTGGCCAATCAGCCGGCGTTTCTGGCGGGATGCCTGGACATCAACTCGTCGGTCAAGGGCGCGCGCTTCGTTCGTTTCTGCGATGCCTTCAACATTCCCATTCTGACTTTCGAGGATGTTCCGGGATTCATGCCGGGGACCGAGCAGGAGTTCGGCGGTATCATCCGCCACGGCGCTAAGCTGCTGTACGCGTACGCGGAGGCCACCGTGCCCAAGATCACGGTGATCACGCGGAAGGCGTACGGCGGGGCGTATTGCGTGATGGGGTCGAAGCACATCCGCACGGACGTCAACCTGGCGTGGCCTACGGCGGAGATCGCGGTGATGGGGCCGGAGGGCGCGGTGAACATCGTCTACCGGCGGGACCTGGCGGCGGCCGCGGACCAGGCGGCGGCGCGGCAGCAGAAGATCGAGGAATTCCGCGAGCGCTTCGCCAACCCGTTCGTGGCCGCGGAGCGCGGCTATGTGGACGATGTGATTGAACCGCACGAAACGCGTCCGCGGGTGATCCGCGCGCTGCGCATGCTGGAAAATAAGGTGGACAGCATGCCGCGGAAAAAACACGGAAACATTCCGCTGTGATGCGCGTCCATTATCCCAGGAATTTTTCACCTCGGGCTCGGCAATAGTTAGCGTAGGCAGAGGAGGGGCGATGGGTAAACTGGGGCTGGGACTTGCGCTGTTCGCGATGGCGGCGACGGCGCAGACGGCGGCGGCGCCGGCTTTTGAAGTGGCGTCGGTGAAGCATTCGTCGGGCGGAGGGCCTTCGGGCGACATTCCTCGTAACATGGACAACTCTCCGGGGCACTTCGCCATGCACAACGTCTCTATGCGGTTCGCGCTGGAGTGGGCGTACGACCTGAAGGATTACGAAATCACGCTTCCCGATTGGATGATGGGCGATGAGCGGTACGACATTGATGCGCGCGCGGCGGGTCCGGCGACCAACGACGAGATGCGGCCCATGCTGCAGACGCTGCTGAAGGAGCGGCTGCAGATGAAGCTGCACTTCGACAAGAAGGAACTGGCGGTGTACTTGTTGACGCGCGGGGCGGGCGAGCCGAAGTTGAAGCCGGCCGCGGCAGACGTGCCGGGGACAGTTTCGGGGCCGGGGAATGCCGCGGCGTTTCACAACTTCCCGCTGTCGCGGCTGGTATTTCTGCTGACCCGGCGCATGGACCGGCCGGTGCTGGACCGCACCGGTCTGACGGGAATCTACGACTATACGGTCGACCTTTCCGGGCTCGGCTTCAACGGAGGTCCGGCGGTCGACTCCGAGGCGCCGACAATTTTCACGACGGTGCGGCGCGATCTGGGGCTGAAACTGGAGGCGGGGAAAGAGACGCTCGACGTGCTGGTGATCGATCACGCCGAGAAGGTACCGATCGCGAACTGACGCATGCCAAAAGCCTTCAGCCATCAGCCGGGGCACCGCGTCGAAACGCGGTCCATGGAAGTCTGAAACTGGTACGCCTCGGGTCCTGGAACCGTGAGCGTGAGCGAGCGGCCCGAGTGGCAGATGATTTGTCCGGCGTTCGCGGATCGGGAGTCTTGGGGAATGCGTCACCTCGCTCGGGCCGCTCGCTCACGCTCGCGGTTCCAGGACCCGAGAAGCAGTTTCTGGAGAGCCTTCAGCTTTCAGCCTTTCCTGCGTGGTGGGGCTGGCGCGAAGCTTCGCCGCGGAGCGACTGAGACCGGCCGGCACGGCGCGAACACCCGAAGGCTGAAGGTTTCTATTGCACGGGCGCCCGATCGCGAACTGACGCATCGTGGCAAGAGTCTTGCCACGAGAAAGTCACAAGTAGTTGAAAACAAAATGCCTGGAGAGAATGCGGTGGCAAGAGTCTTGCCATGAGCCTCCGGCTGCCAGCCTTCAGCTTGTTCCAGCGTGGCGCGATTTGTGCGAAGCTTCGCCGCGAAGCGACTGACATTCCCACCAGGCGCCGTTGCCCACCGGGAATTTGACACGCGCCGCCGGCCGGTGGTACGTTTTGGCACACGATGCATCGAAGACTCTGCTGCTGCGCGCTGGCGGTTTCCACCGTGCTGGCGCAGCCGCGAATTCCGGCGAATTATGACGAGAGCAAAGTCGGCTCCTACACGCTGCCCGATCCGCTGGTGCTGGGGGACGGCAAGCCGGTTCGCGACGCGGCCACCTGGAAACAGCGCCGCCGTCCCGAAATTCTGCATCTCTTCGAAGAGAACGTCTACGGACGCAGTCCCGGCAAGCCGCGGGACATGAGTTTCGAGATCTTCGAATCCGACCGCCGCGCGCTGGATGGCAAGGCCGTCCGCAAGCAGGTCCGCATTTACTTTTCGGCCAACAAGAACGGTCCGCACGAGGACCTGCTGCTGTATCTGCCGGCCAACGGCGCGCGGCGGGTTCCGGTGGTCCTCACGCTGAATTTCGACGGCAACCAGACGGTGTCCGCCGATCCGGCAATCCACCTCGGCATGGTCTGGGACCTCAAGAAGAAGCAGAGCCAGGAAGCCAGTCCCGAAACGCGGGGCAGCTCCAGCGATTTTCGCGGAGCCGTCGACAAGGTCCTGGCGCGCGGCTTCGGTTTCGCCACCATTTACTATTGCGACATCGAGCCGGATCTTCGGGATGGCCTCTCATTCGGCGTGCGGCCGCTGTTTTTCCGCATGGGGCAATTGGCGCCGTCGCCCGACGATTGGGGCGCCATCGGCGCGTGGAGCTGGGGTTTGAGCCGCGCGCTGGATTACATGGAGACCGACCTGGATATCGACGCCAAACGGGTGGCCGTGATGGGCCACTCGCGTCTCGGCAAGACCGTCTTGTGGGCCGGCGCGCAGGATCCGCGTTTCGCGGCGGTGGTGTCGAACTGCTCGGGTGAAGGCGGGGCGTCGCTGTCGCGCCGCAACTACGGCGAGACGGTGCGCGACCTCAACCGCAGCTTTCCGTACTGGTTTTGCGCCAACTATCTGAAGTTCGGCGAGCACGTGGACCAGTTGCCAGTGGATGCGCACGAGTTGATCGCGCTGATCGCGCCGCGGCCGGTGTACATCGGCTCCGCCGAGGAGGATCAGTGGGCCGACCCGAAGGGCATGTTCCTGGCGGCGGTGGCCGCCGGCCCGGTGTATCGCCTGCTGGGCAAGCAGGGACTGGAGACCACCGAGATGCCCGCTCTCAACCAGCCGATCCTGCACGACATCGCGTTTCACATCCGCGGCGGGAAGCACGAGATCACGGCGTTCGACTGGGACCATTACCTGGAATTTCTGGCGATTCACTTGCGGCCCGCAATGCGCTAGCATTTGAGGTCTGAATTCCTTTTGGGGAGAACAGCCATGAAGATCATTACCACGCGCCGTGGTTTCCTCGGCGCCGCCGGGATCGCCGGACTGGCGGCTGCCGCCATTGAACCGGTTTCCGCTACCGTTGAGCCCGAGCCCTGGGGCATCAAGCTCGGCATCGCCAGCTACACTTTCCGCAGTTTCGATCGGACCAAGGCCATCGAAATGATCAAGGAGTGCCGCACGCCGTGGCTGAGCATCAAGGACGTGCACTTGAAGATCGAATCATCGAAGGGCGTGTACGCGTCGCTCGACGATGTGCGCGCCGGACGGAAGGAGTTCGACGACGCCGGCCTGAAGGTGATGAGCGGCGGCAACGTGGACATGAACAGCGCGGCCCACGGCACCGAAGACGGGCTGCGGCACAGCTTCGAATACGCCAAGGCGGCGCGCCTGCCCATGATGGTCTGTGCGCCCACGCACGAGAACATGAAACAGATCGAGGCGCTGGTGAAGGAATACGATATCCGCATCGCCATCCACAACCACGGCCCCGAGGACAAGAACTTTCCCACCGTGCAGTCGGTGCTCGATGTGGTTCGCAAACTGGACCGCCGCTGCGGCCTGTGCATGGACGTCGGCCATTCGGCGCGCACCGGAGTGGACGTGGTGAAGTCGATTGCCGAAGCCGGAGACCGGCTGTTCGACATGCACGTCAAAGATCTGACCAGCTTCACCGACAAGGGCAGCCAGGTGGATTGCGGCGACGGTATGATGCCGTTCCCGGCCATTTTCCGGCAGTTGAAGAAGATGAACTACCAGGGATGCGTGAACCTGGAGTACGAGATCCACGATAAAGACCCGCTGCCCGGCGTACTACGGTCACTGGCGTACATGCGCGGCGTCATCGATGGGTGCAAGAGCTAAGGGGCAGTTGACAGTGTGCTTTACTGTTTACTGTGAACCGTGAACTAACGACTGGCATCAAAGGCGAACAGAAGATCCTCGTGACCAGCGAGGTGGCCATCAGCTTTCTGGGAATGGACGGGGCGCGTGTGTTGTCCACGCCGCACATGATCGGGTTTATGGAGCGCACGTGCCGCGATACGGTGCTGCCGCTGCTCGAACCGGGTCATGATACGGTGGGGACCCACGTCAATGTCTACCATCTGGCGGCGGCGCCCATCGGCGCGGCGGCGAGATTCACCGCGGAGATTATCGAGGTGAACGGGCGGCGCATCCAGTTCCGCGTGGAAGCCTGGAGCGGCGACGAAAAGCTGGGCGAGGGTACGCACGAACGGGCCATCATCAACGTCGCCAAGTTCGCGACGCGGCTGGCGGAAAAGAAGAAGTGAGGGTCTGGTGGGGCAGCCAAGGCTGCTCTGCTAGTTTTCCGACGGGCGCTCCACGTGATCGATCACCAGCATCGGGACGGGACGGCGGACGGCTTCCAGCTTCAGGCCGGCTTGTTCCTGCAGGGCGGTGAACAGCGACGGACCGGCGGGATCGGACGCGGCCGCGGCGGCCATGCCGGGCGGCGGATCGGGCGCCCAGGACAGATTGAAGCGGTAGTATCCGGTCAATCCGGTTTCGTCCAGCACGGGGCGATCGAAGTGATTCGCCAGCAGGCTCACCAGCAGGCCGATTTTCGCGCCGCCGTCGTTGACCACGCCGTTCTTGATGGATTTCAGCTTGAAATTGCCGCGTCCTTCTACTTCGTGGAGCTTGAGCCCGGTCTTGGCCACCACCAGGGCGTACACCGGCATTTCCTTGGGTTCGCGATGGATCACCAGGTGGAAGCGGTCGGCGAGCAGGGCCTGCAGTCGCTGCTGGACATCGGAGTCGAGCGTGGGATTCTCCTTGGCCGGCCCGCCTTCGGGCGGCTTGGCCAGGATGCGAAACTCTTCGGCACCCAGCCACTTCGGCGCTCCGGAAATCAGGAAGGGCTTGATGTTGTAGGCCATCTGGATCAGCGTCGCGACAGAGGCGCGCCCGTTGAATGTGCCTCCGGCAGTGATCTGGAGAATGGGGCCGGGGTCGTTGGGCGGTGCGGGTTTGATGGATACGATTTCGAAAGGCGCCGGCGTTTGCGCCAGGCTCTCAAACCAAGGCACCAGGGCCAGGATGGGGAACAGCGTCGTGGTTTTCAGCAGCCGAATCACATCGGCGATTATACAGCGAAACGGTCTATTGAGGGCTATTCACCGGCAAGGCGCGCAGGCCGCCGATGGTTGCTTTGCCGCCTGGCGATGCGGCGCCGGCGTCGGGCGCCATCTGGCGACGATAGAAGGCCAGGAGGACGCCTTCATCGTAGTCGATAGCGCGGGCATATTGCCGAATGTAGCTGGTGTTGTAGATGCCGCCCGGCAGCTTGCGGAAGTCCCCGTGCTCAATCGCCTCCAGGGAGCGAACGCTGATTTTCGTCGATTCGGCGATCTGTTCCAGAGAAATGCCTCGATTGCGGCGTATCGTAACCAATCCCAGGATGCTCTCGTCGGCTTTCATGAACCTTCCTAATCCGGCCGAAGACGGCACACGCTTCGGGCGCGAAAAGCGATGTAATGAACGTTACAATATAACACCAGTTCAAGCTCTGTTACACTGCCTTTGCATGGATATTTGCCGCCGCCGTTTTGGCGCGTGTCTCCTCGGCGGCCTGGCGGGCAGCCGGGCGTTCGCGGTCCCGTCTCGTCCCAAGCTCCTGGTGCTGGTCGTGGTGCAGGAGCTCCGTCCGGAGTACCTGGACGCGGTGTATCCGCAGTTGAGCCCGGGCGGGCTGAAGCGGCTGCTGGAAAAGGGCGCGTGGTTTCCCGATTGCCGTCATACCGCCAGCACGTTTCCCAGCACTACCCTGGCTACGCTGAGCACGGGCGCGTGGCCCTCACAGCATGGCATCGTGGCGGAGTCCTGGTATGACCGCAAGGCGCGGAAACCGGTACCGGCTTCCGACGAAGCGCTGCTGGCGACCACGCTTGGCGCGCAGGTGGCGGCCGAGCCGCGCACCCGCACGTCGGTGATTTCGCTGGAGGCTGCGCCGGCCCGATTGTTCGCGGGAACGCCCGACGCGCACCTTTATTGGCTGGACGCGCGCGGGCAGTTCGTCACTTCGGGCGAAACTCCCGACTGGCTGCCTCCGTTTCGCACCCTGATGCCGGTGGAGAATGCGCACGACGCCCACTGGATGGCGATGGGCGCGCGGCAGGGCACGCCGCCGTTGCGCACGCTGACGTTCGACGCGGCCCATCCGGAACAGTTCCTGGCATTGTACAAGGCGTCGCCTTTCAGCCAGGCGGCGCAGTTCGACCTGCTGGGCGAGATGGTGGTCCGCGAAGGTCTGGGACAGGGCAACACGTTCGATTTCGTGACGGTGTTGTGCGGATCCTCGGAACTGCTGGGTTATGAAGTGGGCGGCCGGTCGCCGCTGCTGCCGCAGATGATGCTGCAGCTCGACAGGCGGATCGAAACGCTGCTGGCGCAGTTGGGCGACGCGCTGGGTGAAAGTGGCTTCCACCTGGTGCTGGCCGGGGCGCATGGCGCGCCGCCTCTGCCCGTGGCGGATGCGCGCGCCCGCATGCTGGTGAACGGCGAGACGGTGGCGCAGGTCGTGGAGACGGGGCTGACGGCCGCGGGCACGGGCCATGTACGCAAGTACCTGTATCCGTTTCTCTATCTGGACATGGACGAGGCGCGCGACGCGGAAGCCGTCCGCATGGCCGCGGTGCGCGCGGCGTTCGACCTGCCGGCGGTGGCCGGATACTATACGGCGGGCGGCGCCTGCTCCACGCACGATGAATGGGCGCGACGCTTCGGCAACAGCTTCCATCCCAAGAGGAGCGGCGACGTCATGTTGTCCTACCGGCCGGAATATGTGGAGGATTACGGACAGGGTCAGGGCATCTCCTACGGATCGCTCTACGCTTACGATGTCCGCGTGCCGCTGTGCTTTTACGGTCCGCAGTTCCGCGCGGGCGTGTTTGAAGCTCCGGTGGAGAGCGTGGACCTGGCGCCGACGCTGGCGCGCGCGATGGGCGTGGCGGCGCCATCATCGTCGACGGGCAGGGTGCTGGGCGAGGCATTCGCGGTATGAGAAGGGTTCTGTGGGGCAGGTTGTTAACCCGCGGCCGATCGTCAATCGGCCTTGCGACGTGCAAATCGCGGCCGAACTACCAACGGGTACAAGTTGCGCGCATCGGAAGGCCGAGCGCCACTCGGCCGCAGGCTGCCAGCCTGCCCCACATAAAACAAAACCCATGAGCTCTCCTGATCCAGTTCTCGCGACGACGCTCTGCGGAATTCGGCTGCGGACTCCGGTGCTGGCGGCATCGGGAACCTTCGCCTACGGACTGGAATTCGCCAGCCACCTGGATCTGAACGAGCTCGGCGGATTCGTGGTGAAAGGGTTGTCGCGGGAACCGATTGAGGGCAATGCGGAGCCGCGGCTGATCGAAACCATCGAAGGCATGGTCAACTCCGTGGGATTGCAGAACATCGGGGTGCGCGCGTTTGCCGCCGAAAAGTTGCCGGCCCTGGCGAAGCTGCGGACGGCGGTCTTCGCTAATATCTTCGGTTATCAGACCGAAGATTACGTCGAAGTCATCCGCGTTCTCGAAGACCATCCGGGACTGGCCGGTTATGAGCTGAACGTGTCGTGTCCCAACACCCGTCACGGGGGAATCTACTTCTCGAGCGACCCCGCGCTGCTGGCGGAAGTGGTGACGGCGGTGAAGCGCGTGGCGCGGCGGCCGGTGATGGTGAAGCTGTCGCCCAACGTCAGCGCCATCGAGCCGCTGGCGCGGGCGGCGGAAGAGAACGGCGCCGATGCCATCTCGCTGGTCAATACGTTCATCTCGCTGGCCATCGACGCGCGCACGCGGCGGCCGCGCATCGGCGCGGGGTTCGGAGGGTTGTCCGGTCCCGCCATCAAACCGATTGCGCTGCGGCTGGTGTATCAAACCGCACACGCGGTGAAGATTCCGGTGGTGGGGATGGGCGGGATCGCGAGCGGCACGGACGCGGCGGAATTCCTGATCGCCGGAGCCAGCGCGGTGGAAGTGGGGACGGCCACGTTTTGGGATCCGCGCGCGCCCTTGCGCATCGCCCGGGAACTGGCTGATTTTGCTAAAATGGAAACGGTTCCTAATGTCTCTAAATTAGTGAACACGTTGCAGATGTAATCTCTGCTGAACCTTGCAATCGCGTACATAGAAAAAATCGATTTGGTTCCGGCGAAAGCCCGTTCTATCCTGAGATTGAAACCAGTGGTTGCCCGGACCTTCACTGAAAACCAAATTAACGTACTCGGCACAGTGAGTACATAGCTAACACACGGAGAATCAGACCTCACATGAAGAAATCTTTATTGCTCATCGGTGTCCTTTCGCTCGCCAGCATTGGTTTTGCCGGCGCGAAGAAGTATGACATTTCGTTATCTACGGCCTCCAAGGTCGGGAGCGTGACGTTGGCGCCCGGATCGTACAAGCTGCAGGTGGAAGGCGACAAGGCGGTCTTCACCGACTCCCGCAACAAGACCATCACCGTCCCCGTAAAGTTGGAAACTTCCGCGACGAAGTTCGGCCAGACCTCGGTCGAGGCCTCGAACAAGACCGGCCAGGAAGTGATCGAAGCCATCGATCTCGCAGGAACCACGACCAAAGTCGAATTCTAGTTTTGAGGGGCAGGCTGAGCCGAGGCGCTCGCCTGCCCCGATTCCAACATCGCCTGAATCTGGGCGATCTCCCGCCGCAAATTCTTCTCGCGATTCACCAGCGTCAGTACATAGCCCACCAGGATGGCCCAGGCGGCGATCAGTCCGTAAGTAATTGGCGTCATCGAGAGTTCCTCATATTGCGTGCGTCACCCGGCGCAGCGAGTCCAGTTCGCGCCGCGCTTCTTCCTGCCGCATGCGAACCACGGTCAACAGCGTTCCCACCATCGCCAGCGCCAGCAGGTTCAAGAGGCGCGACGGCGTCCAGTCCATGCGCATTCCAGCGGCCGGCTTCCACCACGCAATGGTAGCCACCACCAGGGGCACGTCCAGAAACGCGAACACCGACCACACGGCCGCGAAGGCGGCGCGCTGCGACGGCTCCTGCACGGCGTGGCGCAGCATGAGATAGGTAGCGTAGAGCAGCCAGCACACCAGCGCGGCGGTCAGGCGCGCGTCCCAGCTCCACCACCGGCCGCCCTCGGCGTGCGTCAGGAAGCAGCCGCATACGATGCCGGCGGCTAGAAACGCCAGGCCGACTTCGGTAGCGGCCACGGCCAACGCGTCGAACTGGAAATTGCGCGTGCGCAGGAAGGCGATGCCGGCAACCAGCGCGGTGACAGCGGCCAGGCCGGCCACGCCCGCCAGCGGAATGTAAAACAGAGCCTCGCTCGGCTGCGCGGCGATTTCCGCGAGATTGTACGCCATCAGCACGACCGCCAGAACGCCGATCAGGTACAGAGCTTTCTCGCGCATCAGCCCACCAGAATGGTCTCGACGAGCAGCAGGGACACCGCGGTGTAGATGACGTCGAAACCGATCATCATTTTCAGGAAGCCGGCTTTATCGGCGCCGATGGGACTGCCCGTTACCAGGTCGGCGGTCAATTCCATGGCGCCCAGGAGCGCCGGAAACATGATGGGATAGGTGAGCATGGGCAGCATCAACTCGCGCAGGCGGATGTTGACGGTGAGGGCGCTGGAGACGGTTCCCACCACCGTGAGCCCCCAGGTGCCCAACACCAGTACCAGCAGCAGTTCCGGAAACTGTTTGGTCCACGGCACGCTGTAAAACACGCCGAAGACCGGCAGCGACACCAGTTGCACCGCCATCACCAGCAGAAAGTTGGCGCAGGCTTTGCCCAGGAACAGGGCCGAACCGGAGATGGGCGCGGCGATCAGGCCATCCAGACAATCGTTGGGAAGCTCGCGCGCGAAACTGCGATTCAACACCAGCGTTCCGGCGAAGGCGAAGACGATCCACAACAGGCCGCCGGAGATTTCGCGCGTGGTGTCGGCCAGCGGATCGAAGGCGAAGCTGAACATCAGTAGGATAACCAGCGCGAAGGCCAGCGACGAGTTGATGGCTTCTTTGGTGCGCAACTCGGCGCGCAAATCCTTGACGGTGACCACCCAGACTTGGCGGAAGAATCGCATCAGCCCTCGCCGTACCGCGCGTACACGTATCCCGGGTCGGCCACCATTTCCGGAGTGCACGGTCCGTGGAAGGCCACCTGTCCGCGCGCCAGCAGCGCGACGTGCGACGCCAGTTCGAGAGCTTCCCGCAGCTGGTGGGTGGACATGACGACAGTTTTTCCGGACGCCAGGGCTTCGCGCAGCAGACGCTGCAGCACGGCGATGGCTTTATCGTCGAGGGCGGTGAAGGGTTCGTCGAGCAGCAGGACTTCCGGCTCGTGCAGGAAGGCGCGGGCTACCGCCAGGCGCTGCCGCATGCCGCGCGAGAACTCGCGCACCAGGCCGTTGGCGACGCGCGCCAGGCCGGTACGTTCCAGCCACTCACGAGCGGAGCGCGCCGGGTCGGTCAGGCCGTACAGCTTGCCGTAAAGCGTCAGATTTTCCAGCGCCGACAACTCGTCGTAGACCGAAATGCCGTGGCCGATGAAGCCCATTTTGCGGCGCGTTTCGGTGTCGCGCGGTTCGCCGCCGAAGATGCGGATGTGGCCGCGGCCGGGGCGCGAGAAGCCGGCGATGATGCGCAGCAGGGTGGTCTTGCCGGCGCCGTTGCGTCCGATCAACGCCAGACAGGTTCCCGGTGCGGCCTCCAGGCGGATGTCGCGGAGCGCGGGATAGTCGCCGTAAAACTTCCACACGCCGTCAACGGCGACCGCGCTCATTGGCCTCCTTGGCGGGCGAGGGAAGTTCGGAGGATTTACGATATAGAATGATAAAACCGACAGCCAGAATGGCCAGCGCCAGTCCCAAAAGCACTGGCACGTTGCGGTAAATCCGCGGCATGATGGCTTCGATGGGCGGACCGTGATCCTGGTCGGCCGCGCCGGCACCCTCGGCATCGGTAGGCGGCGCCACGGCGCCGGCCAGCGTGATCTTGTAGCTGGTTCCGGTGAGTCCGAAGATATGGGCCTGGGTGCGCTGCTCGGTTCCCAGGTCTTTCAACCCGTCGCCCGAGAGCGTGACGCCCTGGGGCGCGATGAGGTAGGTGTTGTCGTCCTTGGTGGCCACCTTACCTTCATACGGCTGGCCGGCGGTGTAGGGCACCGCGTAGTTGACATCGAAGCGCGTTTCGCCGGGCTTGATGGCGAAATCGACGGCCATGCGGTCGGCGGCCGGGGTCTTCATGAGGGCCGCGGGGATGGGCATGCCGCCGGGCGCCGTCGCCGTCACCTGGGCTTTGCCGTCGGCCGCCGCGGGAAGGTAAAAACTGAGCTCGCCGCGATCGGGATCGTTCCACGCCGTCTTGCCGCTATTGACGTACAGGAAAGTTTCCTGGATGATCATCTGGCCGGCGTCGGAAGGCTCGAAGAACACCATGTGCTTGGAGACCTTGGCATCGCCCGGTTGCTTGGACGCGTTGAAGACGTCGACCGTAAGATCGGTCGTGGGCGTGCCCGGGGGCAGCATGTGGTTGTAGGTGACGCCGTCGAAGGCGGTGCGCAGGACGTGCGGACCCTGGACTTCCTGGTTGATGGTGAAATGGCCTTGCGCGTCGCTCTTGGCCTGGTCGATCTGCTCGATGCCGTTCTGTCCCAGGCGATTGAGGGCGATCACGGCGCCCGCCTGCGGCTGTCCGGTGGTGCGATTGATGACCGTGCCGGTCACGGCAGCCATAGCCGGCAGCGTCAACAGAAGAAGGACGGGCAGGCTCTTCACGCGGTACCTACTTTCATGGGCTTGCCGCACTCGCCGCAGAACTTGAGGGCCGTCTGGAAACTGGCGCCGCAGGAGTCGCAGACGAAGCCGGAGGGTTTCCGGGGCACGGCTTTGGGAGCGGCCACAGCGTCTTTGGGGGCGGCGACTGCGGCCGGCAGACCACTCTTGATGCGGTCCACTTCGGCCAGCACGGCGGCCAATCCCTTCTGCAGGTCGCGCTTGGTGTTCTGATAATCCTGATCGGACAGCTTGCCGACGCGATACTCAAACTGCAGGTCGCGCAGGTTTTCGTAAATGGCGGCCTTACGCTCGTCGAGATGGGCGAAGGGCGACACCGGCTCCGGTTCGGGGATGCTACGCGGCCCCACCGAGAGTACGAACGCGATAACGGCGATCGCGACGAAGCTGGCTATTGCGATGATTGCCAAGATCCACTACTCCCTGAAACCTTCAATCCAGATCCGCCATTTCCTTCTCGATCTGGTCCTTGTACTTCGCCAGAGCCGGATCGTCCAACTCCAGCGGTGCAGCCGGTCCGGCCGGAGCGGCGGGCCGCGGCTTGTAATACTTTCGCACGAACAGGTAGATCACCATCAAGCCGAAGCCGGCCATGGCATACGGAACCACCCAACCGAAGGCGCTGGGCGGAGCCAGGTAGATGCTGGCTCCGTAATCCTGCACGAACGACTGGATGATCTGGTCGTCGGTCATGCCCACGGCCTGCAGGCGCGCAATCTTCTCCTTGGCGGGCTTGGAGAAACTGCACTCCAGCATGCTGCAGGTGGCGACCGAGTCCTTGCAGCCGCACTGGCAGGACAGACGCTGGCCCACCCGGCGGACGTCCGCGCTGGGTTTTTCTGAAGCCGTTTGCGCCAGGGCGGCAACCGCCGCCAAGACTAACAACAGAACCGTTTTATTGCGCCGGAACATGTTATGTTACCTTGATCGCCGTCTCCACGTGTCCCACCACGGAAGTGCGGGCGTATTCGCGTTTGATCTTACTGGGAACCAGACAAATCAGCGTACCGCCGATGAGCACCAGTCCGCCGATCCAGATCCACGATACCAGCGGAAAGACGTAGGCCTGGATGATGGCCCGCTGGTTGTCGTCCGACATGCCGCCGAAATTCAGGTACAGATCTTCGTTGGGCCGCTGGCGGATGCCGACTTGCGAAGTGCCTTGCCGGCTGGCCTTGTAAAACCGCTTTTCGGGCTCGAGGATACCCAGGTCGCTGCCGTTCTTCGAGACCTGCATGGTGGCGCGGTGCCAGCTATAGTTGCCGTCGGGGCTGTCGCCCATTTTGAGGTCGACCATGCGCAGGGTGTACGCGCCCACCGTCATGCTGTCGCCCTTGTTCAGTTCCTTGGTCTCATTCTGATTGAACGCGTGCCCCGTGAAACCGATGAACATGAGCACGATTCCGATATGTACCAGGTATCCGCCGTAGCGCCGCGTATTGCGGTGGGTCAGTTCCCAAGTAGCGTGGAGCAGGTTCATCTGGCTCTTGGCGGCAATAGCGCTCGAGCCCTTATAAAACTCCACGATCACCGTCAGCAGCACGAACAGGCAGAAGCCGAAGGAGACGAGCGCATAGGGATGGCGCATGCCGGCGGCAAACAGCGCGATCACCAGAACGAGAGCCGCGATGCCCGGCCATTGGAAGTTGCGCCGCAGGCTGTCGGCCGACGTTTTGCGCCAGGCGAACAGCGGTCCCAGGCCGGTGAGCAGCAGAAGGAACAGTCCGATGGGGACCATCAGGCGGTTGTACCAATCGGCATCGAGCGAAATCCGGTCGCCCGAGATGCCCTCGGAGATGGTGGGAAACAGCGTGCCCCAGAGAATCGCGAAGCAACTGGCCAGCAGGATCAGGTTATTGAACAGGAAGCTGGATTCGCGCGAGACCACGCTCTCCAATTCCGATTCGCTCTTGAGGTAATCCAGACGGTCGAGGATCAGATAGAGGGTGCCGGCAATTCCCAGCGCCATGAAGCTGACGAAATACTTGCCGATATCGGAGCGGGCAAACGCGTGTACCGATTGCACGAAGCCGGATCGCGTCATGAAGGTGCCGAGGATGCACAGAAAGAAGGTAGTGGAGATGAGAACGATGTTCCAGACCTTCATCATGCCCTTCTTTTCCTGCATCATGACGGAGTGCAAAAAGGCGGTGCCGCTGATCCAGGGCAGCAGGGACGCGTTTTCCACCGGATCCCAACCCCAGTAGCCGCCCCATCCGAGAACGTGGTAGGCCCAGGCCGCGCCCAGCATGATGCCGGTACTTTGGAACAGCCAGGTGACCAGGGTCCAGCGCCGCGTGGTATGGATCCACGCTTCGCCGGGCTGGCGAGTGATCAGCGAGCCGATGGCGAAGGCGAAGGGAATGGTGAAACCGACGTAGCCCAGGTACAGCATGGGCGGGTGAATCGCCATGGCCGGATATTGCAGCAGCGGACTCAATCCCTGCCCGTCGCCGACGTTGACGATCAGCTTATCCTGCGCCAGCATGCGGAACGGGTTGGCGACGAAATTGTTCATCACCAGGAAGAAGAGCTGCACGGTGGACATGACGGCGATGGTCCACGGCATGAATTCGCGGTGTTTGCGCCGGTTGGCGAAGGCGACTACCGCGGCGTAGCTGGAGAGCAGCCAACTCCAGAACAGCAGCGAGCCCTCCTGTCCGCCCCACCAGGCCGCGAACTTGTACAAGATCGGCATGGTGGTGTTGGAATGTTCCTGGACGTAGGCGAAGCGGAAGTCGCCGCTCATGAGCGCGTAGACCAGCAGGCTGGAGGCCAGGGTCACCAGGACCCACACTCCGAGGACTGCGCGCTGTCCGCTAACTACAAGAAAAGGTTTGTCTTTCAGGCGTCCGACAACGGACGCCACGATGGCATAGAAGGCCACGCACAAGGCCAGCAGGATGGCCAGTGAACCCAGATTTTCCATATTTGCCCTCTTGTTTAGATGGTACCCTTGCCGGCGTTGATATTGGGAGCGGCTTGACCGGGCGCCAGTTGGCCCGGTTTGGATTCATACTTGGAAGCGCACTTCGCCTGAATTCGCGCGGCGCGGAAGACGCCGTCCTTGTCCAGTTTGCCATCGGCCAGCGCCTGGGCACCGTCCTTGAAGGTATCGGGAAGAGGCTCCGTGCCGGTGTAGGCGACCTTCAGGGTAGTCTTATCCTGCACCAGGACGAATTGGACCTCTTTGCCGACGCGCTGAATGGATCCGCTAGCCACGTCGCCGCCCACGCGGAGGCGTTGACCATAGGCACGGGGGCCCATCTGACCCAGTTCGATGATGGTCTTGTAGTAAGTCTTGGTTTCGGCGGCGCCATTCCACCCCAGCCAGACCAATGTTCCGATCACTACAGCGATCAGAGCAACGAACTTTCCGTATTTCTTCATCGCGATCCCTCTGAAATCACAGTATACCCCGTCCGCATAGTCGGATAATCAGACATTTTTGGCTTTTTTGTGGGAATCCTCGACATACCCTCAAGTGTGGGGATTGGTGTGGGCGCCTCACGTTATTTGGACGCGGCAGGAGGCCAAAACAATCCCGAAATGTTTGCAAAACCGGCACCCAGAGCAAATTCGCATTCTGCTAACATAAGAGCGGGTGAATGTGGTCAGCAAACGCGGGCTGATGGAATGCGTTGCTGACAAGCCAGAAGCGATGAATGAGGCAATCGCATGGTACCGGACGGTGCGCGCAGCGGACTGGAAGAGCTTGCTCGACGTGCGGAACGACTTCCCGAGCGCCGACCGGATCGGCCATGTCCTGGTCTTTAACCTGCGCCTCAACCGGTATCGTCTGATTGTTCGCGCGGCGTTCCCGATCCAGACACTGTTTGTCAAGGCTTTGTTGACGCATGAGGAATCCGACCGGGAGGAGTGGAAGAAATGGGCCTGAGAGCATTGGATCCTGTGCGCTACGGCGAATTGTGCGGCAGCCTGGTCCCCAAGGTCATCGCCAATGACGAGGAATTCGGGCGCATGACGAAGAGTCTCGAAGAACTGGCGTTTCGTGTGGATTCTACGCCGGAGGAGACTACTTTAGCGGAATTGCTGACGAAACTGGTTCAAGAGTATGACGACCGGCGCAACCCGCTGCCAGCCTTGCCGCCTCATAAGATGATCGAATTTCTGATGGAGCAGCGTGGGCTTCGTCAGGCCGATCTGCTGCCGGTATTCGGATCGCGAAGCACCGCCTCCGATGTCTTGAACGGGAAGCGTGAGCCAAGTAAGGCGCACATTCGCAAACTGGCCCAGTTTTTCCGTCTGCCGGCGGAACTCTTCCTGTAGACTTCGCTCAGAAGTACCAGAGCAGAATCGATTTGCCGATCCGCCTCTGCTCCGGTATCCGATCGGCCCATTGGGGATACCCGAAGACCTTCCAGATGGTGATGCTGACGGCGTTCCATCCCGGGGACGGGTGGTCGCTATCGCCCGGGGCCGTGGGAAGCATGGCGTGGCCGGCCATCGACGGGTAGGTGCGATTGAAGGGAACAAAGGTCACTTGCGCGGCATGCTGTTGTTCCAGAAAGGCTTCGAGGCGTTTCATGTCCTGGCCCCAGTCGAGGTCCGAATCGGCCAGGAACCGCTCGGGATGACGGCCCGCAATCTCATTGGTGTAGGCCAGATAGTCGGGATGCACCAGGTCTCCGGAGACGATCTGCCAGGCGATCAAGGCCACCACGGCTGCCTGCGCTGGCCAACCGCGAGCGTGCGCCGCCGCGCACGCGCAGACCACCGCAATCCCCACATAGGCCGGTAGCAAATAGCGGACTCCCAGGTCGATATGGCCGGTCATCGCTATTAGTACCACTCCGGCGGCGAACGCGCCGGCCAGACCGGCGGCGCGACGGTCCTTCATCAGCCACGGCGACAGAGCGAGCAACGCCAGCAGGGCGAGCGGCGTCTTCAACCCCAGCACTGTGGGGAAGTAATACCAGAAGCCGATAGGACTCCGCCGTCCCAGCAAGTAGGCTGGATGGCCGCGCTGGCTGTGCAACCAGACGGAATGGATGCCGGAGAAGAAGCGAGGCGCGGGCAACCGAAGGTGCAGGAAATCGACTCGCGCAAAGCTGAATCCATAGGTGGCCCAGACGGTGAGCGCCGCCACGGCGGCGGCCAGCGCCAGCATGCGGCGGCGCGCCCACAATTCGTGCAGCGGCCATTGCGGACCGCGGTGCGTCGATAGCAGGGTCCACACGGCCATCAGCAGCCACGCCGCCGGCAGGTAGAGCAGCGCGGTGAACTTGGAGACGAAGGCCAGCCCCGTCAGCATGCCGAAGATGACGGTACGGCGGCGGCTTGGCAGGTCGACCCAGTAGAGCGAGGCCAGCACCGCTGCCGACCCCATGGCGCAAAGGGCCATATCCGTGGTGGCGAGGCTGGCATGGCCCAGGATGGGCGGCAGGGTGGTAAATAATAAGGTACCGATCACCGCCGCTTTGGGTCCGCCTGCGCGCCAGCACCAGAGATAGACCACCGCCGACGCGATCCAGAAGAAAATCAGGTTCCCGGCGCGGCTAAGGGCCAGAATCCGGTCGTAGTGGTCGCCATGCCCCAGGATCCGGTACCCCTCCCCGTAGGAACTCGGGCCCGGATGGAACCGCTCGCCGGCCAGATAGGGTCCGATGGCCGCCATCACGCGACCGAGCGGTGGGTGTGTGTCTTCATAGAGATAGCGGCCCGTGCTCAGATATTCCATGCCGGCTGCCAGGGTGTCCGGTTCATCGACGGTGTGGTTGAAAACCAGCCAGGTGGAGGCGATCCTCGCCGTGCCGGCCAGGACCATCGCCATCGCGATCGCGGCGGGCCACCGTGGAAAACACATGTGCCCAGAGATTATAACCACAAGCCCGCAAGAACGGTCACGCTAGTTGACAGATCCTGTAACCCGATTTATACTCACCAATAAATTATAGATTTCTGTGCAGCAGGACCACGACGGGCTGACTGGCCCCCGAAGACCAGATGGAGTGGTTTCCAGCGAGCGAGTGGAAATCCACGGGGAAGAAGAACCAACGGGAGGGATCAATGCTTCAGGCTGCTACAACTGTTTTCCATCGTGCGACGATTTGTGCCTTTGCCTTCGCGGCGCTGGCAGTTACCACATACGCGCAGACCACGCAAACCGGCATTCATGGAACCGTCAACGACCCCTCGGGCGCCGTGGTCCCGAACGCCGTCGTCAAGCTGACCGACACGGGCACGGGAAGGGAAAAATCCACCACCACAGCTTCTGACGGCGGTTTCGTATTTCCGGATCTACAGGCCGCAACATATAAGCTTTCGGTTTCGGCCACGGGATTTCAGACCGCGGTCTACGCGTCGGTAGTGGTCGACAGCGGCCGTGTCACCGACGTTCCGGTCAAACTATCGTTGGGCAATGCCACCGAGACCGTAGAGGTTTCGGCGGCGGCTCCGCTGCTCGAAACCAGCACCAATGAGATCGGCACCACCATCAATAACTCGTCCATTCAGAATCTGCCCTATAGCAGCCGCGATGTGTTGATGTTCTCGCTGCTGATGGCCGGCAATACGACGGCCAACGACCCCACCGGCCGCGACAGCACCTTCAACGGATTGCCCAACGCGGCGCTGAACATCTCCATCGACGGCATGAACAACAACTCGCAGCGTTTCAAGAGCGGCGGCACCAGCATGTACGCCTTCGCGCCGGAACGCATCGACGCCATCGAAGAGGTGACGGTGTCCACCACCGGTCTGGGCGCCGATGCGTCCGGCGGCGCCATGAACATCCGCTTCACCACCAAGCGCGGCACCGATAAGTACCATTTCTCGGCTGGCGAACAGTTCGCCAATGAGGATCTGAACTCCAACACATTCTTCGGCAACCTGCGCGGACAGCCGATTGCCAAGTCGCGGCAGAACAATCCTTACGGCAGTTTCGGCGGACCGCTGCTGCCGTTCGTTCCGAAAATGAAGCACCGGCTGTACTTCTTCGCTTACTTCGAAGCCCAGCCGCAGCCGACTTCCACCACCAATACGGTTACCGTGCTCACGCCGTCTTCGCAGTCCGGCAACTTTACCTACATCGGGACCGACGGCGTGACGCGCACCGTCAATCTCCTGCAAGCAGCCGGCGCCGCCGGATATACCAGCACCATCGATCCCACCATTTCCAGCATCTTCGGCGCGATCAACTCCAGCCAGTCGAAGGCTAGCGGATTCCTCAATATCAGCGGTCAGCCCTACTGGCAGACTATGGAATGGACGCAACCGCAGGACACCACGTACCTGTTTCCATCGGCGCGCGTGGATTACCAGATTGCGCCCAAGGTCAACTGGCATGGGACCTGGAATCTGCGCCACGAAAATATCGCCGGCGCGCCCAACTATCCGGGCATGACGCAATACGATTACGGCGGGTCGTATAAGATCACCACCTATGTAGCGACCAGCGCGGTGGATTGGCAGGTCAGCCCCACCATGCTGAACAACATCACGTTCGGCGTGCAGAGCAATGGCGAGTATTTCTACGAGGGCAGCTATCCTCAGCAGTGGTCGATCTACGGCAATCGCGTCATCGCGACGCCGTTGATTTCCCAGGTGGTGGTGAATGAGTTACCCGACGTCCGCAACAACCCGGTCTACCAAGTTCGCGACGATTTGAACTGGGTCAAGGGCAAGCACACCATCCTGATCGGTGGAGTTTATTTACACACCAGCTTCTGGGAATCGTCGTACGGCAGCGCCGGCGTGCCCAGCTACAACATCGGCATCGCATCGGGCGACCCGGTGGTGACGGCGCTTACCGCGGCGCTGCCGGCCATCAATTCCGGCAACGGCGACCTGACCAACGCCGAG
>Ga0181529_10001627_pt1 | contig 28419 bp, 26 predicted proteins | sample PEATcosm2014_Bin_36_FD_119763 | JGI IMG/M metagenome (GOLD analysis project Ga0181529, IMG submission 119763) | Peatland microbial communities from MTU Mesocosm Facility, Houghton, MI, USA - PEATcosm2014_Bin10_30_metaG | ecosystem: Environmental > Terrestrial > Soil > Wetlands > Peat | place... | reverse complement strand
GGCGAAGCCGAGGAAGACGACGTTGCCGGTCATGTTGGCGACGAAGACGTGGCCGAGGGTCAGGTAGCTGAAGGCGTCGACGAAGCCCGTGATCACGGTCAGGCCGACCAGCAGGGGTGGGAGCAGGCCGTACTTGGCGCCCCGCCCCGGGAGCAGGGTGTCCCGGACGTCGGTCAGCAGAGCCCTCGCGCCCGTGCTCATGGCTCTCCCTCCAACCGGACGGACTGCGGCTCGCGTCCTGCTCGCAGCCCGACTGCACGAGATGGTGGGCGGACGCACCCGACCGGTCAGTCAGTCCCTTCCGCCCGCCGGACCCGGCGGCTCAGGCTCTCGAGGAGTCGGTAGCAGACCTCTGGATGGGCGACCAGCAGCGGTTTGAACTCCCAGCCCGGCAGCCAGTAGATGGTCACGTCGGTCCTGGCCCGCACGGTGGCGCTGCGGCGCTCGCTGCCGAGGAGGGCCATCTCGCCGAAGGCGTCCCCGGGGCCGAGCTCCCGCGTGCGGCCGTCGGGCAGCACGACGTCGAGCTGTCCTTCCCCGACGACGAGGAAGCCCGCGCCGGGACCGCCCCCTTCAATGATCTCCTTCCCCGCTGGATGACGGACCTCGTCGAACTTGGGGACGATCTGCTTGATCTCGCGTTCAGGCAGCCCGGCGAACAGCTTCGCGGTGCTCAGACCTGCCATGGTGGCGATGGTATCAAGCCGGCCCGGGATCGGAAACCCGCCGTCGCTCGGCCTGATTCGGCCGCGGATCGGGACGGGGGCTCATGAGAGGATGTCAGGTGAGCCCTCCCGGCAGAGAACCCCGCGGCCGGGAGCCGAGGAGGTTTGCCATGGAAGACGCCGACGTCCTGCAGCACATCGAACGGCTGGTCGGCGAGGAGGACGCGCTCTACGCGCACGCGGCCGACGGCCACGGGATGGACGGGGAGCAGCAGCGCCGCTTGCGGGCGGTGCAGGTCCACCTCGACCAGTGCTGGGACCTGCTCCGCCAGCGCCAGGCCCGACGCGAGTACGGCGAGGATCCCGCTGAGGCCGTCCTGCGGTCCGCGGGGACGGTCGAGGACTACACGGGGTGATCGGCGCGCGGGGCCGGCCCTCGCGCCGGCACGGGGTGGCATGGCTCGCCGCGGCGGGCGTGCTGCCCCTGGTCCTCACCGCCTGCGGGGGAGGCGCGAGCGGGTCCGCGGGGGCGGTGACGTCCTCACTCTCCCTGCCCTCGACCGCGAACGCCAGCGGGTGCGGATCCCCCGCCTCGCCCGGGTCCACCACGCTCGGTCTGAGCGTGGGCGGCCGCAGCCGGCTGGTCATCGTGCACGTGCCGGTCGGGTATCGGGCCTCGAGCCCCGAGCCGCTGGTGCTCAACATGCACGGGAGCGGGGCCACGGCCGCTGACCAGGAGGCGTTCAGCGGGATGGACACCACCGCCGACGCCAACCGCTTCATCGTCGCCTATCCGCAGGGGCTGATCCAGGATGGGACCGGCTATGACTGGAACGTGCCCGGAGTGCCGCTGATCGGGGGCCGCGCCGTGCCGAGCGGCTCCGCCGATGACGTGAGCTTCCTGACTGAGCTGGTGGGGGCCCTCGAGGCGCGGTACTGCGTCGATGCCTCCGACGTGTACGCGACGGGGTTCTCGGGGGGTGCCAGGATGGCGAGCCAGCTCGGCTGTGACGCCTCGACGACCTTCGCCGCCGTCGCCCCGGTGAGCGGCCTCCGGCGCCCGACCCCCTGCCCCACCACCCGGCCCGTCCCGGTGATCGCCTTCCACGGGACCGCGGACCCGGTCGACCCGTATGGCGGCAACGGCGAAGCGTATTGGACCTACTCCGTCCCCGAGGCGGCGGCGGAGTGGGCCGGTCAGGACGGGTGCGCGACGACCGCCACCACCACGGATGGGTCCGGCTACGCGCTCAGCGCCTACCCGGGCTGCGCCGGCGGAGCGGACGTGGAGCTGTACAGCGTCACCGGGGAGGGACATGAGTGGCCAGGCGGCCCCAAGATGCCGTCGTCGCTGACCTCTCTTCTCGGTCCCCAGTCCGATGCCGTGAGCGCCGACGACCTGATGTGGGCATTCTTCGCGACCCACCCCATGCCGTGAGCCCGTCGCCTCACTCGGTCGGGCCGCCCAGCCAGCCGCGCCGGCGAAAGAGGTAGAGGAGCCCGGCGGCCGCCGCCAGCTCGAGGCCGACGCCGAGCACCCAGAAGGACCAGGTGTGGGTCAGCAGGTGGCCGGTGAGAAAGGCGAAGTTCTGCCCGAAGAAGCCGGTCAGGAAGCTGAGCGGAAGGAAGACGGTGGCGATGATGGTCAGCTGCTTCATGACCACGTTGAGCCGGTTGGAGACAGTGGAGAGGTGGGTGTCCATGGCGCCGGTGAGAAGGTCGCGATAGGAGTCGACCAGGTCGCTGATCCGGATGAGGTGGTCGTAGAGGTCGCGGAAGTAGCGCTCGTCCTCCGGGGTCATCCCCTCCAGGAGGTTCATCCCGGAGAGCAGCCGGGCAAACATGTCGCGTTCGGGGGTGACCACCTTGCGGAGGGTCACCAACGTCCGCTTCATCGCGAACAGCTCGCCGAGCTGGGCCTCGGTCGGCTGCTTGAGGATTGCGTCCTCCAGGGCGTCGATCCGATCGTCGAGCTGGGCCAGCACCGGGAAGTAGGTGTCGACCAGCTCGTCGACGATCAGGTAGAGCACCGAAACCGCCGGGGATGAACCCGCCGCCGCCCGGTGCCGGGCCGCGCGCAGGCGCACGCCGTCGAAGATGCCTCCGTCGCCCTGATGCACGCTCACCACGTGCTTGGCGGAGAAGAAGACGTGGACCTCGCAGGTGACCGCCGTCGCCAGAGGCGGCAGGGCTCCGTGGAGCACGAGGTAGGTGAAGCCGTCGAAGTCGTCGACCTTGGGACGCTGGCCGAAGTGCTCCGCATCCTCGACCGCGAGCGGGTGAAAGCCGAATTCCCGGAGCAGCAGCTCGCTGGACTCGGCGTCGAGACCCTCGAGGTCGAGCCAGAAGAAGGCGTCCCCGCCCAGCCGCTCCCGCACCGCGTCCACGGTGGCCGGCACGGTCTGGCCGGCCGCGTCGGTGAGCTTGCCCTGCATGGGACGAATTCTCCACCCCAGGGGCCGGTGCCGCCGCCCCTCGGTGAGGCGGCGGCACCCTGACCCCTGCGCCGGTCAGTTGTGGCTCGGCAGCGCCTCGCCGGTCTCGAGCAGGGTCTTGAGGTTGCTGACCACCCAGCTCCAGCCCGATGCGACCTCGGCGTAGCTGGCGTCCTCGGACTCGAACTCGTGGATGACCGTGAGCTTGCTGACCTTCCCGTCCTCGGAACCGATCTCCCAGGTGACCTGGCTCGCCGCGTCGCCGGCAAACTTCGGGTCGTAGAGGATCTTCCAGCTGTGGACCAGCCGCCGCGGCGGGTCGGCCTCGATGATCTCCCCCTCGACCATCACCGAGGACCGGTCCTCGGTGTAGTGGGTCAGCTTGGCCTTCGGCTGGAACGTGGACTCGACGTAGCTCCCATAGAAGTAGCGGGTGGTGAACTCTGGAGAGGTGATCGCCTGCCAGACCTTCTCGGGGCTGGCATTGATGTAGACCTGGTAGACCTGCCGGGGCTTGGTTGCAGACGGGGACACGTGGGCTCCTCCTTCGTCGAGCGCCGCCTTGAGGTCGGCGAGCGCCGCCGCCCTCTCGCGGGTGTACTTACCGACCCACCGGTCGGCGATCAATTGGACTGGTACGGCGTTGAGGAAGTGGAGCTTCTCGCGACCGGCGCGCCGGGTCACGATCATGCCCGCCCCCTCCAGGATCCGCAGGTGCTTCATGACCCCGAACCGGCTCATCTCCACGCCTTCGAGGAGCTCGGTGAGCGTGCGGCCGTCGCGCTCGAAGAGCCGGTCGAGAAGGTGGCGCCGGGTGGGGTCGGCAAGCGCCCGAAAGACCCTGTCGTCGTCCATGACCGTGAGCATAGGTTACTCTTTGGTCACGTGTCAATAAGGTCACATGGCGGCGTAGAAGCGGCGCAGCGCCTCCTGGTAGCCGGCCCGGTTCTGGAGCCAGTGGAGATGGCCCGAGCCCGCAAGGGTGACCTGGGTGGCCCCCGGGAAGCGTCGCCGGACGGTCGCCTCCGACTCCCCGAATATGTCGTCCTGGCCGTACAGCACGAGCACCGGCCCGGAGTAGGCCGAGGGCGTTGCGAGCGAGCCGGCGTCGACGCGCGACAGGGCACGGTCGGTGCGGATCATGGCCTGGGGCGAGCACCCCGCGAGCCACGCCCGGTCGGGATCGGGCGCCGACCCGGGATCGAGGAAGTAGTTGTGCCAGGTCTCGGTCATGACGTGGCGCAGGCCCCAGCTGCGGAGGGGCTCGGGCGAGACCAGGAGGGACCCGAAGAGGTAGAAGCGCAGGGTCCCGGCGGCGCCGGCGCGCCTCAGCTCGATCCGGAAGGAGTCGCGCTTGGTGGCCTTCCAATCGGCACCGACACCGAGCGATGAGCTGCTGAGGACGAGGCTGCGGACCCGCGATCCGTGGTGCGCCGCATACAGCTGGGCGAGCAGACCACCCCACGAGTGACCGAGGACGTGCCATGCGGGGATCTCCAACCGCTCCCGGATGGTCTCGATGTCGGCGAGGTAGTCCTCGATCCGGTAGAGGCCGTCACGGCAGTGGGAGCGGCCGACCCCCCGCTGGTCGAAGCTGATGGCGCGGTATTCGGGAAGCAGTGGTGCGATGTCCGTCTGCATCGAGTCCGGCACCCCGGGCCCACCGTGGAGCAGCAGGAGCGGCTCCCCGTCCGGCCGGCTGACCCGCACCGCGAGCTCCGCTCCCGCTGACTCCACCGCCAACTCATGCATGTTCCTTCTCCCCAACGGTTGGTTGGCCCAGCTCGGGCGAGGAATCCCCGGGCAGCGGGGTCAGGCCGCCGCTCCCGCCCCCTCGGCCTCGCCGGACCTCGTGCGCGTGGTGGTCCGGGCACGCTGCGAGGCGATGCTCGGGACGAAGAGGGCCGCGATGGCCCCGATGGCGAGGACGCCGCTGCCCACCAGGACGGCCGGCTGCAGCCCGGCGACGAACTGCACCGGGGTGGCGTAGCCGCCCGTGTGGGAGAAGACGGCTGCCAGGACGGCGATCCCGAAGACCCCACCGACCTCGCGGATGGCGTTGTTGGCGCCGGAGGCCTGGCCCGTCTCATGGCGGCGCACCGACGAGAGCACGGCGTTGGCGGCCGGCGCGAACACCAGGGCCATGCCCGTGCCGGCGAGGATGAAGGGCACGATCACGGACGCGTAGGCCATGCCGGGCGAGAGGGCCCGGTCGATCCACACCAGGGCGAGTGCCTGCAGGGCCAATCCGGTCGCCATCAGGGGCCGGCTGCCCACCCGGTCCGAGAGGATGCCCGCCACCGGCGCAACCAGGATCGGCATGCCGGTCCAGGGCAGGGTGCGAAGCCCCGCCTGCAGGGCGCTGTAATGCTGGGCGGTCTGGAAGAACTGGGCGAGCAGGAAGACGGAGCCGAACATCCCGAAGTACATCGCGAAGGAGACGGCGTTGGTGGCGGAGAAGGCGCGGCTGCGGAAGAAGCGCATCGGCAGCATGGGTGCCGGTGAGCGCAGCTCCCAGAGGGTGAAGGCGATCAAGAGGGCGGCGCCGCCGAGCATCGCGCCCAGCACGGTGCTGCTCCCCCATCCGATGGCGTTGGCGCGCACCAGTCCGTAGACGATGCCGAAGAGCCCGCCGGTGGCGAGCACCAGCCCGGGGATGTCGAACCTGCCGTTGGGGCCGCGGCTCTCGCTGAGGCGGAGGACCGCCAGGGGACCGACCACCAGCCCGACCGGCACGTTGATCCAGAAGATCCAGTGCCAGGAGATGCCGCTGATCACGGCCCCGCCGATGACCGGGCCGAGGGCGACGCCGAGACCGCTGATGCCCGACCAGATGCCGAGGGCGACGCCGCGGCGGCCGGCGGGGAACGCCTCCGAGAGGAGGGTCAGGGTGAGGGGCATGACCACGGCGGCGCCGGCGCCCTGGAAGACACGGGCGGCGATCAGCGCCCCGGCGGTCGGAGCCAGCGCCGCGGCGGCCGAGCCGAGGGTGAAGATGCCGAGCCCGAGCACAAACATGCGGCGCCGGCCGAAGCGGTCACCGAGCGCGGCCCCGGAGAGCAACAGGACGGCGAAGCTCAGGGTGTAGGCGTTGACCGTCCACTCCAGCGAGGCGATGTCGACGTGGAACTGGAGGCGGATGCTGGGCAGCGCGAAGGTCACCACCAGGTTGTCGAGGGTGACCATGAAGAGGGCGAGCGAGACCAGCGCGAGGGTCCATCCGGTGCGGGCGGCGGGGATCGGCGGAACAGTGGCCGGGTATCGGTTGGGTGCGGGGGGCCGGGTGGCTGCGGTGGACATCGGGGCTCTCCTTATTGATACATCCATCAGTTTGCAGGTGAAAAAAATTTCCGCCGTGCCCTTCAGGCGGCGGCGTGAGGGTCCGCGGTCGCGGGTTTGGCCTGGAGGTCCGCGGCTCCGTGCTTCTCCTCCCAGAGCGGAGCGCACAGCTCCGGGATCCCGAGGACCGTGGTCACGTTGGCGAGCATCCCGGCGGCGAAGAACTCCGCGACCTTGCGCGGCGTCGCGCCGCTCAGCTGCCGGACGTCGTCAGCGAGGGCCCGGAAGCCGCGTGCGCAGTGGGCGTGGATCTCGGGATCGGCCGAGGCCGCATAGGCCTGCAGCTGCATGAGCAGCTCGTAGCGGTCGGCGATCAGCTCCGGGTAGGTCATGCCCATCTTCCCCAGGGCCTCCTCCGGGCTGCGGGCGCCCCGGGCGGCCTCTCGGAAGGTGGCCCGGATCCGGCCCTGCACCCGGTCGTAGGCGGCCAGGAAGAGATCCCGCTTGCTCGGGAAGAGCGCGTAGATGTAGGGCTGGCTGATGCCCGCCCGCTCGGCGATGGCGGCCGTGCTGGCCGCTTCGTAGCCGCGCTCCGCGAACTCGCGGATGGCCGCCTCGACCACCTGCTCCTGGCGTTCCTCGGAGGTCTGGCGCAGTCGGGCGGCGGCTTCGCGGGGGGTCACGCCACAGATTATTGATTGGCCTATCACAAAAGTCAACCCCCCCTCCCCGGGCTCCCCACATCCAGGAACCCGCAGCGCGGCGCTGGGATGCCGCTGCTCGCGCCGGGGCGTCAGCCCATCGCGGCGAGGACCGCCACCAGCCGGTCGCAGCCGCCCCGGACGCCGTACCGGGCGGCGAGCGCCGTCACCGCCTCGGGCCGGTCGGGGTACCGGTCCCGCCTTCCCGCCGGCAGGCTGACGGGCAGGTTGAGCACCGGCTCGACGACTCGCATCGCCCGGGCGAGATAGTCGCGGTCGGCCTCGCCCAGAGCGGCGTCGCGGATGACCCCGGCCAAGCCGCCGTGCCGGTGGATCAGCTCGGCCGCCTTCGCGGCACCCACCCCGCGCAACCCCGGAAGCCCGTCGGAGGGATCGCCCCGGAGCACCGCGAAGTCCGCGTAGCGGCGGCCGGGGACGCCATAGCGGCGGGTCACCTCCGCCTCGTCGACCACCGCCAGACCCCCCTTCTCCGGGTAGAGCACCCGCACCCTGGGGTCCTCGACGAGGGCGAAGAGATCACGGTCGCCGCTCACCACCTCCACGGTCCCGGCGGTGAGCGCGCTCCAGGTGGCGATGACGTCCTCTGCCTCGTGGTCGGCGACGCCGAGGTGGTCGACCCCGATGGCGGAGAGGATCTCGAAGATCACGGCCATCTGCGGCTCGAGGAGCGGCGGCACCGGCTCGGCCACCCGATGCGCCTTGTAGCTGGGGATGAGCTCCACCCGCCACCGCGGACGCCAGTCCTGGTCGCTCGCCACCGCGAGCTGACGGGGGCGCCGCTGGACGATCAGACGGGCCAGGGCGTCGAGGAAGCCGCGGATCGCGTTGATGGGCTGATCGCCCGGGCCGCGGACGCTCGCGGGCACGCCATAGAAGGCGCGGAAGATCATGCTCGAGCCGTCGATCAGGAGCCAGTCGCAGGCCATCGACCACGCATTGTGCGGGCGTATGGTCGGGAGCGGGCCGGTTGCTCACCGGCCGAAGGAGGGCACGTCCATGCAGCAGCGCAGTCTGGGGTCCCAGGGCCTCGAGGTCTCCGCCGAGGGCCTCGGTTGCATGGGCATGAGCCAGTCGTACGGGCCCGCTGACGAGGCCGAGGCGATCGCGACCATCCACCGCGCCCTCGAGCTCGGGGTCTCGCTCCTCGACACCGCCGACATGTATGGGCCCTTCACCAACGAGCGCCTGGTGGGGCGCGCCGTCGCCGGCCACCGCGGGCAGGTGGTGCTCGCCACCAAGTTCGGCAACGAGCGGCGCGCGGACGGCTCCTGGGTCGGGATCAACGGCCGCCCGGAGTACGTGCGGAGCTGCTGCGACGCATCCCTGGAGCGCCTCGGCGTCGACCACATCGACCTCTACTACCAGCACCGGGTCGACACCTCGGTGCCGGTCGAGGAGACATGGGGGGCGATGGCCGAGCTGGTCGCGGCGGGCAAGGTCCGCTTCCTGGGCATCTCGGAAGCCGCTCCGGCCACCATCCGGCGGGCCCACGCGGTCCATCCGATGAGCGCCGTCCAGACCGAGTACTCGCTCTTCACCCGAGACCCGGAGAAGGAGGTCCTGGCCACCTGCCGGGAGCTGGGCATCGGCTTCGTCCCCTACAGCCCGCTCGGCCGGGGCGTCCTTTCCGGCACCGTCACGAGCACGGAGCAGTTCGGAGCCGGTGACTTCCGGTCGACCACGCCCCGTTTCCAGGGCGAGAACCTCGCGCGCAATCTCGAGCTGGTGGCGGCTCTCCGCGACGTGGCCGCGAGCAAGGGGTGCACGGTCGGGCAATTGGCCCTCGCCTGGGTGCTGGCCCAGGGTGACGACATCGTCCCCATCCCCGGCACCAAGCGGCGTCGCTACCTGGAGGAGAACGTGGCCGCGCTCCAGGTCCATCTGACCCCGCAGGACCTCGCCGCCATCGAGGCGATCGCGCCACCCGGAGCGGCGGCCGGCGACCGCTATCCCGCCGAGCACATGGCGCGGGTCAACGTCTGACCCCGATCAGGAGGCCCGGGGGCGCGGGGCGGGCAGGGAGCCCGCCGACGCTATCCTCCTTCCCGTGAGCGTCACACCACCCGCGGCCCAGGCCCCGTTCGCCGCGCATGCACACCGGCCGGTGAACCGCAACCTCGGCCTGGCGGTGGTGATGACCGGTGTGCTCATCACCGCGGTCGACACCACCATCGTGATCCTGGCCCTGCCCGAGATCGAACGCGGTCTGCGGGTCGACCTCTCCTCGGTGATCTGGGTCGTGATCGGCTACCTGCTGGTGATCACCCTGCTCGCCACGCAGGTTGGCCGGCTCGGGGACATGTTCGGCCGGGTGCGGATGTACGAGGCCGGCTTCGTCATCTTCATCATCGGCTCGGCTCTCTGCGCCCTCGCCTGGAACGGGCCGTCGATGATCGGTTTCCGTGTCCTCCAGGGCATCGGGGGCGCTCTGGTGACGGCCAACAGCGGCGCGGTGATCGCCGACCTCTTCCCTCCCCAGGAGCGCGGCAAGGCCTACGGCTTCAACGGCATCGGCTGGAGCGCGGGAGCGGTGCTCGGCATCGTCCTCGGCGGCCTGATCGTGACCTACCTCTCCTGGCGGTGGATCTTCTGGATCAACGTCCCCATCGGGCTGGCCGCGGTCCTCCTCGCCGTGCGCGTCCTCCACGACGCCGGCGCGCGGCACCGCCACCGCCTCGACCTCGCCGGCATGCTGACCCTCGGCCTGGGCCTCTTCGGAGTGCTGTGGGCGATGACGTCACTGGCCTCCTCCCCGTTCGACGCCACGATCCTCGGCTACCTCATCGGCGGCCTGGTGCTCATCGGCGTCTTCACCGTCATCGAGTGGAGGCAGGCGGAGCCGATGCTCAAGCTGTCCCTGCTCCGCATCCCGACCATGGCGCCGTCGCTGCTGGCCGCCTTCTTCCAGGGGCTCGCCAACTACGCCGTCCTCTTCCTCGTGATCATGTACCTGCAGGGCACGCGGGGCCTCTCGGCTCTCGACGCCTCGCTTCTGCTCGTCCCGGGCTACCTGGTGGGCGGCGCCATCGGCCCCTTTGCCGGGCGGCTCGCCGATCGGGTGGGCCCGGTGATCCCGGCCACCTTCGGCCTCGCCGTCCAGGTCATCGCCCTCTTCATCTACGCCCAGCTGACGGCGGACACCGGACTGTGGGTGGTGGTCGCGGGCAGCCTGGTCAACGGGCTGGGCGCCAGCTCCTTCTTCCCCGCCAACACCTCCGCCGTGATGAAGGCGTCGCCACCCCAGCTCTTCGGCATCTCGTCGGGGATGTTGCGCACCTTCGCCAACGTGGGCATGGTCTTCTCCTTCTCGATGGCCATCGTGCTCGCCTCGCAGAGCATCCCCCGTCAGCTCGCCTTCGCCATCTTCGTCGGCTCCACCTCGCTGCACGGCCAGCTGGCCACGGCCTTCGCCAGCGGGCTGCATTCAGCCTTCTACGGATCGATGGTCCTGATGGCGGTCGCCGCGGTCCTCTCGGCCAGCCGGGGCAGGGCCAGGAGCCTGCGCGTCCACTCCCACGCCGGGGCGTACCCGGCTCCAGCGGGAGCCCGGCCGGTCAGCGACGCACCGCCGGGCCACACGGGAGCCTAGGTCTCCGCGGCCTTACCGGCCGATCAGTTGGTCAGCTGGGGGGCGGCGACCCGGGTCGGCTTGGGCACCCTCACCGAGATCCGGCCACCGCCGGCTGCCGGTGCCGAAACCCGCGCCGCCGGCATCACCTCGGGGAGGTGGCGCACCCGCTTCAGCATCCCCGAGAAGCTCTCGGCGTCGATCGGTCGAGCAAAGAAGAAGCCCTGGCAGAGGTTGACGTCGAGATGGTGCAGCACGTCCGCCTGCTCAACCGTCTCCACACCCTCGGCCACGGTGGCGATGGAGAGAGCCCGGCTGAGCTGGGCCACCGTGCGCATCAGCTCCTGGCTCTTCACGGACTCGGTGATGTTGTCCGTGAAGCTCTTGTCCAGCTTGAGGAAGTCGACGGGAAGCTCCTGGAGGTGGCCGAGCGAGGAGTAGCCGGTGCCGAAGTCGTCGATGGCGATCCGGACCCCGATCTCCTTGAGGGCGGCGAACTGGCGGAGTGCCCCGGCGACGTCGGTCATGACCTGCGACTCGACGATCTCCAGCACCAGGTGGCGGGGGTCCAGCCCCGACTCGTTGAGGGCGGCGACCACGTCGTTCTGAAGCTGGGTGCCGAAGAGCTGGCGCGCCGAGACGTTGACGCTCAGCAGGAAGTCCTTGAAGAGGCTGGGGTGGGTGGTCCGCCACTTCTGGGTCTGGATGCAGGCTTCACGCAGCACCCACGCTCCCAGCGGCACGATCAGCCCGGTCGCCTCGGCGAGCGGGATGAAGTCCAGCGGCGGCACCAGGCCGCGCTCGGGATGCTGCCACCGCACCAGGGCCTCGACACCCAGGATGCGCCGGTTCTTCGAGTCCACGATGGGCTGGTAATGGAGGACGAATTGATCCTGCTCCAGAGCGATGCGCAGGTCCCGCTCGAAGGCGATGCGCTCGAGCTCGCTGGCGTGGACCTCGGCACGGTAGAGGATGTAGCGGCCCTTGCCCTGCCGCTTGGCGCACAGCAGGGCGACATCGGCGTTGCGCAGCAGCTCGCTCGGCCCGATCTCGCCGTCCATCATGACCACCCCCGCGCTGGCGCTGATGGTGCAGCTGAGCAGCTCGGCGGGGTAGGGCCGCTGCACCGCCTCGACGATGCGGCGGGCGATCACCTCCACGTCGTTGCGATCGCCCACCCGCGGCAGCAGCACCGCGAACTCGTCGCCGCTCAGCCGGGAGACGGTGTCGGTGGCGCGGAGGCAGCTCCGGATGCGCACCGCGGTGCCGCGCAGCACCTCGTCGCCGACACCGTGCCCCACCGAGTCGTTGATGGACTTGAGGTTGTCGAGGTCGAGGAGGAGGAGGGCGAGATCGGCGCCGGGGCGGACGTTCCGCTCCAGCTCACGCTCGAAGGCGCGCCGGTTGGCGACCCCGGTCAGAGCGTCGACGCTCGCCATGTCCTCGATCTCGGCGTGGCGCTGCATCAGCTCGGTCCGGGCCCGGTAGAGATGGACGGTCACCACCAGCAGAGCGGCGCCCAGGATCGCGATGCCGGCGATCACCAGGCTGCAGGCGAGCGTGCCGCTCCAGGCTCCGCCCGAGACCACCGCCCCCACCCCGATGGCCACCGCCGCGAGGGCCGCCGCGAGCGCCATTCCGATGGCCAGGCGGAGCGCCCCCAAGCCGGCGGGCCCTGCGACGGGATTGACCAGAGCGGTGTGCTTGGACATCGGGGTAGAGCATATGCACTACTCGCGACCCCCCAAATGACGGTATCCCGTCCCCCTTGTGACAGATTGACCGCGGAGTCGGTCACGCACGGATTGCGCCTGCCGTGATCGCACATCCGCGTCAAGAAGCGGTTCCATGGCCCGAGGGAGCCCGCTGGGGGACGCCGGCCCTGCGGGCGGGGGCCTCAGGCTAGCCGTCCACCCGGGCAAAGGCGACGCAGGCGTTGTGCCCGCCGAAGCCGTAGCTGGTGCTGATCGCCAGGTCGACGCGGGCGCTCCGCCCGACGTTGGGAACGTAGTCGAGGTCGCACTCGGGGTCGGGCTCGTCCAGGTTGATCGTCGGCGGGACGAAGTTGTCGCGGATCGCCAGGATGGAGAAGATCGCCTCCACCCCACCGGCGGCGCCGAGGAGGTGGCCGGTCATCGACTTGGTGGAGCTGATCGGAACCGTCGCCGCCCGCGGTCCGAGGGCCGCCTTGATGGCACGGGTCTCCGCGGCGTCGTTCAGCTGGGTGGACGTCCCGTGGGCATTCACATAGTCCACCTCGTCGGGGGCGCATCCGGCTCGCCACAGGGCGCGCTTCACGCTGCGGCAGGCACCGGTCCCCTCGGGGTCGGGTTGCACCACGTCCACGGCGTCGTCGGTGGCGCCGTAGCCGACCACCTCGGCGTAGATGTGGGCGTCGCGGCGGCGGGCGTGCTCGTACTCCTCGAGGATCAGGATCCCGGAGCCCTCGCCCATCACGAACCCGTCGCGGCCTCTGTCGAATGGCCGCGAGGCTCTCTGCGGTTCGTCGTTGCGGGTGGACATGGCCTGCAGGGCATTGAAGGTCGCGATCCCGATGCGGCAGATGGCCGCCTCGGTGCCCCCGGCGATCACGGCCACGGCATCGCCGCGGCGGATCCACTCGGCCGCCTCGCCGATGGCGTTGCCCGAGGAGGCGCAGGCGGAGACCACCGCGAAGTTCGGTCCGCGGGCGCCGAAGTCGATGGCCACCCGGCCCGCGGTCATGTCCGGGATCATCGCCGGGATGGTGAAGGGCGAGACCCGCCGCGGTCCCCCCTCGTTGAGCCGGACCACCCCGTTCTCGAGCCACTCCAGGCCGCCGATCCCCGATGCCACCAGGACCCCGACGTCATCGCCGATCGAGCGCACATCCAGCCCCGAGTCGGCAACCGCCTGGCGGGCCGCCGCCAGGCCGAGGGCGACGCAACGCGAGGTCCGCCGGGATTCCTTGGGCCCCAGGTGGGCGACCACGTCGAATCCCTTGACCTCACCGGCGATCCGGGTCGTGAGGTCCGACGCCTCACAGAGCGAGATCGGGACGACACCGGAGCGGCCGCCCCTGCAGGCGGCCCAGCTCGACTCGACATCGAGGCCGAGCGGTGTGACGGCACCGAGACCGGTGACCGCGACCCGTACCGGACTGCTCTGCCTCGCGCTCACTCGCCCGGCCCCTCCGGAAGCTGGATCTGCGCCGGAGCTCCTCCCTGGCTGTGAAAGCCGCCGTCGACGTGCAGCATCTCCCCGGTCACGGCCCGGGAGAGGTCGCTGAGCAGGAAGACGGCCGCGTCCGCGACCGGGGTGGCGTCCGCGCTGTCCCACTTGAGCGGGGCCACGTGACCCCACGCGTCCTTGAGCCCCTCGAAGGAGGAGACCGCCCTGGCCGCGATCGTCTCCAGCGGTCCCGCGGCGAGGGAGTTGACTCGGATGCGCCGCGCGCCGAGGTCGCGGGCGAGATAGCGGACGATCGATTCGAGGGCCGCCTTGGTGGGCCCCATCCAGTCGTAGAGCGGCCAGGCCACGGTGGCGTCGAAGGTGAGGGTGACCAGGGAGCCACCCCGGTCGGGCATCAGAGGGGCGAGCTCGGCGGCCATCGTCTTGAGGCTGAAGGCGGAGACCTGCATCGCGACGGCGACCGACTCCCAGGGCGTGGTCATGAACTTGCCGCCGAGGGCATCCTCGGGCGCGTAGCCGATGGCGTGGACGGCGCCGTCCAGCCCACCCCACCTCTCCCGCAGGGCCGCGGCCACCGCCGCCACCTGGTCGGGTCGGGAGGCGTCCATCTCCAGCACCGGTCCGTCGAGACCGAGGCGGCGGGCACTGCGTTCGGTGAGGCTCATGGCCCGTCCGAAGGAGGTGAGGATCACCTCCGCCCCGTGGTCGAGACAGGCGTCGGCGATCGCGTAGGCGATGCTCTTGGGGGTGAGCACGCCGGTCACCAGGATGCGCCGGCCTGCGAGCAGACCGCCGGGCGCAGCGGTGCTGCGGGAAGTGGGGTTCGCGGGGCGCTCAGCGGTCACGGAAGCAGATCTCCCTCATGGCACGTGAAGGTGGAATCGGAGGAGGCGGCTCAGGTTACGGACTCTCACCTCCCCTCCACCCGACGAACCAGCTGCAGCATGCGCTGATGCCAGAGTGGCCCGCCGGCCAGGATGTCACCGCTCCGGAAGACGGCGGTCTCGTCGCCGGCCCAATCGGTGACCACGCCCCCGGCCTCGCGGACGAGAAGGGCGCCGGCCGCGATGTCCCAGAGCCCGAGCCCCAGCTCGAAGAAGCCACTCCAGACCCCGGCCGCGCAGTACGCCAGGTCGAGCGAGGCGGCTCCCACCCGGCGGAGGTCCTCGAACTCGCCGAGGGCGGCGTTCATCACCGCCAGGTAGCGCGCATGCCATTCCGGGTGGCGGAAGGGGAAACCGGTGGCGGTGACCCCGGCCGCCGGGCTGTCGACCAGGTTGAGGCGCCGGCCGGCCCGATCGAAGGCGCCGGCCCCCCGCATCGCGGTCCACCGGCCGCCCAGCTCCGGGGCGCTGACCACCCCGACGGTGGGCTGCCCCGCCTCGACCAGGGCGATGCTGACCCCCACCATCGGGAACCCGAGCACGAAGTTGGTCGTCCCGTCGAGAGGGTCCACCACCCAGAAGCGGTCGGCCCAGCTGCCTCCGCCCTCCTCGGCGAGGATGGGTATCTCCGGGGTGGCGGTGCGCAGGATGGCCGTCGCGGCCGCCTCGGCGTCCCGGTCGACACTGGTCACCCAATCGCCTCGGCCCTTGGATTCGGGGATGGCGCGAAGGCCGGCGGCGCGCGCGGCGGTGATCACCCGCCCTCCCGCCTCGGCCGCGGCGGTGGCGAGGTGGAGGAGGTCGGTTGGGTGCCGGATCGGAGGGGAGGGGGTGGCGCTCATCCAGCGCATGATGGCCGATGGAAGCGCCGGGTCGTCGCCGTGGCCAGTCGGGCGGCTCCGTTTGGGACGTGGCGGCCAGAATCGGCGCGGCGCCCGGCTCGAGACGCGCGGGGTCAGTACTGTTGGCAGAGATGGAGGAGCGGCGGGGCCGGGCCCCGATCCTGATCGGCACCTGCAACTGGGTCGACCACGAGGAGTTCTACCCGGACGAGCTCCGTGGTCGGCGGCAGCGCGAGCGTCTCGCCTTCTACGCCCGGTACTTCCCGCTGGTCGAGATCGACTCGAGCTTCTACGGGATTCCGACCCCGGACCGCGTGGCGGACTGGGTCGCTCGCACCCCGGACGACTTCCTCTTCAACATCAAGGCCTACCGGAGCCTGACCGGGCATGAGCGCGAGCAGGGTCGGCCCCGGCTCCCCACCGACGCTGAGGAGCGCGCCTTCCTCGAGGCGCTGGTACCGCTTCGCGAGTCCGGGAAGCTGGGCGCGGTGCACTACCAGTACCCACCCTGGGTGGTGAGCGGCCCGGCGGGACGCGAAGCCCTTCTGCGGGCCCGCGACCGGCACCCCGGCGATGTCATCGCCGTCGAGTTCCGCCATCGCTCCTGGTTCGAGGGGGAGCGGCTCGCCGAGACCGAGGACCTGCTCCGGGAGCTGGACTGCACCCTGGTGGGCGTCGACGCCCCCCAGCTGGGGAGCGGGACGGCGCCGCCCCATCTGGCCGTCACCTCCGACCGGCTGGTCCTGGTGCGCTTCCACGGCCGCAACCACGAGACCTGGTACCGCAAGGTGGCGACCACCGGCGAGCGCTTCGACTACCTCTACCGGCCGGCGGAGCTGGAGCAGTGGGTACCGGCGATCCGGGCAGCCGCGCACCGAGGCGTCCCCGTGCACGTGCTGATGAACAACAACCGGAGCAACTACGCGGTGGTCAACGGCTTCGACATGGCCCACCTTCTGGGGGTCCGGGCCCCACGCCCTCCGGAGTCGATCCTGCGCCGGATGGAGGAGCGGGACGGGGCCCTCCCGGCATGGGTGGGGGAGGCCGCGGAGCCGCCCGCTCCGCCCGCCCTCGAGGGGTCGGGGCAACGGGCGCCCAACCCGGTTGTGGCACAATCAGAGCAGCTTCATCTCGACGTCTGATTCCGCGGTCGCGTCCGGACCGGCTTGCAACGGCGTTGCCGTCCGGGCTTCTCTCTACCGCGAGAATGCGCGAGAATAACCTGTGCGGGATCTCCGGTACCCAGCAGGCTGCGCTGCTCGGTGTCGCTCCCCGGTTTTCCAAGAGCACCGAGGTCTCGCTGCCGGGGTTGCGGGTCTCCCGATCGACCGTGGAGGTAAGTGTGATGGCCATGGCGTCCCCCCACCGCAACGAAAGAACTCAGCGCCGGCCGGCCCCCACCGGGCTGGTGGTGCGGAATGACGCCGAGACCTACGAGGTCGAGGTCGCCAAGGCACTCAACCAGTGGGCGGTGACGGTGACCAGCGTGGCCGACGGTCGGATGATCTGCCAGGACTTCTTCAGCCGCCGTTGGGAGGCGGTCGCCCGGGCGGAGGACTTCATCAGGCTGCTGAACCGCTCCGAGCCCCCTCCCGGCTGGTAGCTTCGGCCCCGCTACCGCGCGGTCGTTCTCTAGGCCGACGGGGCCGGCTCGGGGTCCGGCTCGGTGGGGAACTGGACCGCCAGGTCCTCTGCCGCTCGATCCCGCCAGACGGTGATGGCCATCGAGTCGCCGGGGTGCCTTGCGGACACTGCTGTCCGAAACTGGGACTCGCCGCCGGTGAGGGTGTAGGCCCCGATGGCGGTGATCACGTCCCCGGGGCGCACGCCGGCGACGGCCGCCGGCGACCCCTCCCGGACCGGGCCGACCTCGACCCCGTACGCCGCCGGCAGACCGTGGGCGGCGGCGATCGCTGCGGTCACCGAGCGCACCCCGGCACCGAAGCTGACCGCCGGACCGGCCTCTCCCTCGGGGCGGGGAAGCATCCGGCTGAGCTGGAGGGGGTCGAAGCCGACCACCATGCGGTCGCCGATCTGAAAGGCGGGGACGGTCACCCTGCCGAGGCGGGCCAGCAGGATCGCGCTCGCCGACGGGTCGGTGAGGATGTCCCGCACCCGGTGCTCGACACCTCGCTGAGAGAGGTACTGGAGGGCCGCGGCGCAGGTGGGATCTCCTGCGCGGACATAGACGGTGACCTGCTCGCTCATCTCCGGGTGAGAAGGCTAGCAGGGAGCCGAAGTGTTCCCGGCGCCGGGTCGGCTCACTCGGGCGGTGGCGGAGCGGCCGGGCCGCTGCCCGCACCCTCGCCACCGGCGTGACCCGACGGCCCAGGGTTCTCTGCGCCCCCGTCGGTGCCCGGCGCACCCGCGGGGCGCGGACCGTGACGGTGGCGACGACGGCGGCGTGCCCGCGAGCTCGGCAGCCCACCCGCGTTGGGCGCCCCCTCGGATCCGGCCTGGGGTTGCTCGCCGTCCAGTCCGGGTCCGGCACCGGAAGCGGCCTGCGGCGTCCCTCCATGGCGGCGGCGACGCCGGCGACGGCGGGCCGGCTGGCCCGTCTCCGACTCCGAGACCGAGGTGCCGGCGGCGGGCACGAGCGGCTGGCCGTCCGGGCCGAGCGTCGGCGGCACCGCTCCGGTGGCTCCTCCCCGGCGGCGGCGACGACGCCGGCGCGGCTGACCTCCGCCTTCCAGGGGATTGGACTCTCCGTCCACCCCGAACGGGCGATCCTGCCGGCGCCTCGGCGAGACCACCTCGGAGGCCAATACGTAGCCGCCGGCCTCGCGAGCAGCCTCGACCAGCACGCCGTACATCGACTCCTCGCCGGACCGCAGGGTGTTGGCGTCGCCGATGCAGGCGACCAGCCGCTTGGCCCGGGAGACGGCGACGTTGAGCCGGTTGGGGACGCGCAGGAAGCCGATCCGGCCCCGCTCGTTGGAACGGACCAGGGAGATGACGACCAGGTCCTCCTCGCGCCCCTCGAAGGAGTCGACGGTGTCGATCTTCACGGAGCGCTTGAACTTGCGGCGCCCCAGCGCCTGGCGCAGCCGCTCCACCTGCTCGGCGTACATGGCGATGACGGCCATGCTCAGCTCGCGGGGAGCGCGCTCGTCGAGCAGCCGGACCACGTGGGCCGCCACCCGCACCTCGGTCTCGTTACGCAGCGCTCCACCGGGGCCGCGGCGCTCCCGGCTTCCCCGCATGCCGTCGGTGTCGACGAAATGGAGGGCGACCGGCAGCGGCTTGCGGGTCACGAACTCGTAGGCCTGGACCTCCGGGGCGTCCTGGAGCTGCCCCTCGTACGAGGCGCGCGAGATGTAGGCGGAGATCTGCGGATGCATCCGGTGCTGGATGGTCAGCAGGCACCGGGCCTCGGCGGGAAGGCCGCCGTCCCAGGCCATCTCGAAGAGCGAGGTGTTGACCAGCTCCTCCAGGAAGGGATCGGTCTCGACGATGCCGTACAGCGAGTCGTCCTCGACCGGGGGCAGCTGCTTGTGGTCGCCGACCAGGGCCAGGGCCGAACCGAGGCGCAGTGCGGGCAGGGACTCGTCGGCGCGTGCCTTGTTGGCCTCGTCGAGGATGACCACGTCGAAGTTCATGTCGGTGATCGCCGAGGTGGCCGCGGTCGCGCAGGTGGCGAAGTAGCAGTTGGCCTCCATCAAGCGCGGGTCGTCCTCGTCGTCGCAGCGGAAGCGCTCCACAGCGGGGTGGACGCGCTCGGCCCGGGCGACCCGCACGGCTCGCATCCCGGGGGTGCCGGCGAGGCGCTCCAGGGCGTTGTCGACGGCCAGGTTGGAGTGGGAGGTGACCAGGATCCGCTCATCGGGATCGGCGGCGAGCCGCCGCTTGACGGCCTCGACGATGACCGTGGTCTTGCCGGTGCCGGGCGGGCCCTGGATGAAGACGGCCTGTCCGGCCTGGAGCCCGGAGAGGAGGGCGACGGCCCGGTCCTGGGGCGGGTTGGCCTGCATCCCCTCGGTGAGCCACCCGCTCACCGCGGTGTCCGGGACGTAGGCGGGCGAGCGGACCGTGTCGGCGGCGACCAGGAGCTGGGCGAGCAGGCCCACCCCGAAGTCCCGGGTCGCGATCGCGGCCAGCACCGAGCGCTTGGCCTGGTACAGCGAGCGGTTGAAGGAGGGGGTGATGTAGCCCTCGGTCCCGGCGTGCTCGAAGGTGCGGGTCGAGACCTCGACGGTGTGCCGCCGGTGGTCGATCCGAGAGACCCGCCCCACGAAGTTGGGCTCGTCCTCCGGCTCCACCAGCACGGCGGCGTCGGGCGCCAGGTTGATCGTCTCCCCCTCGGGGACGGAGAACTCGACCTTGGCGATCTCCGGCTGTCTGCGGTCCATCTCGCCGAACTCGCGTCCACAGGACGGGCACTGGGTCTGCTCCCCGGGGCGCCAGAGGGCGCGGCAGGTCTTGCAGCGCCAGAACTCGCGGGTGGCGACGTAGCGGGTGCGCTGGGTCTGAGCGCGGCCCTTCTCCGCCCCCTCGAGGCGCTCGACCAGCTTCAGGGTCGCGTAGAGGCGCTCGCTCTTGGCGGCCTTGGCGCCGGCCCTGCGCCAATCCAGGATCCGGAAGGTGTCGCTGGCCACCCCGTTGGCGGCGGTCACCACCGGGTGACGCGCGGTGAGGGTGAGGATCTTGGCTCCCTCGGGATGATCGCTCATCGGCTTGAGGGAGATGACCCGCAGAGCCAGATGGGCGGGGTCCCCGCCCGGATCGGGCTGGGGGACGCACTGGAGGGTCAGGTCGGGGAGTGCCAGCCGGACCTGTGGGGGGTCCTCGTCGGTGAAGGAGACGGTGAGATGGCCGAGCTCCGACAGCCGTTCGGCGAAGAGGGCGCGCGGATCAGCGCCGGCGGCACCGCCGTGAGCAAGTGTGGTGAGCACGACCATGGCGTCGCTCTCATCGGGCACGATGAGATGGAGCCGGTCGAGCGCGAGGTCCGGTGCGATCAGCGGACTGTCAACCTCGATGCGCCGCAAGCTGTGGCTGTGCGGCGTCAGCAGACGTATTACGGGAAACTTCGGAGGCCCGCGCTCGCGGCTACGACGCGGTGGCTGGCCGTGTCCGGCCGGGGCAGCGGCTCTCGAAAGCTCTCGCCACTCGCGACTATACCCGAACCAGTGCCGGTTGCAACAGCCGGGCGGAATCGTGGCAGGGGTGTGGCGGCCCCCAGGGGCTCGGCGGACGGACCGGGGCGGCCCGGGTTGCGACAAACTGTGCCGCGATGACCGCGGTGGCGCCATGACCGAGCCCGCATCGCCCCACCCCGGCGAGACCCCCTCGGCCGTCTCCACCGCCGCTCCGGCGGCCGAGCCCGCCCGGGCCCGCCGGTCGAATCCACTCCCCCCGGGAGCCCTGGTCATCGGGATGGCTCTCGCCATCCAGGGGGTCACGACATACGCCTTCGTGGTCATCGCCAACCACGCTCTCGCGCCCCAGACCTACTCGGCGTTCAGCTCGCTGTGGGCGCTCACCTTCGTGGCCGCCCCGGGCCTCTTCCTGCCCCTGGAGCAGGAGGTGGGCCGGGCCGCCTCGGCCCGGCGGGTGGCCGGGTTGGGGGCCGGGCCGGTGGTACGGCGGGCCCTGATGCTCGGGATCGGCATCGCCGTCGGCGTGATGGTGCTCGCGGCCGCCGGCGAGAGCCCGCTGGTGGGCACCTTCTTCAACGGCCAGGGCCTGATGCTGCTGGGGTTCCTGGTCGCCATGGCCGTCTACGCGGTCTACTACCTCTCGCGAGGGACCCTGGCCGGGGCCGGACGGTTTGGCGGCTACGCCACCGTCCTGGTGGTCGAGGGGGCGGTCCGGATCGCGGCGGCCCTGGTGCTGCTCAGGGCCGGGGTCACCAACGGCGGTGCCTATGGTCTGGCCATCAGCCTTCCGTGCCTGATCGGCCTCGCGGTCGTGCTGCCCCGCCAGCGGGGCATCGCCGCCCCCGGACCGCCCGCCCACTGGAGCGAGCTCTCCGCCGCCCTCGGCTGGCTGCTCACCGGATCGCTGCTGGCCCAGGCTCTGATGAACGTCGCTCCACTGGCCACCAAGGCCCTCCTGAGCGGCGGCGACCCGACCGCCGCGGGACGGGTACTCAACGGGCTGATCGTCGCCCGCATCCCCCTCTTCTTCTTCCAGGCGATCCAGGCCTCGCTGATGCCCAAGCTCTCGGCCGACGCGGCCGCCGGTCGACTCCATGAGTTCCGGCTGCTGCTCCGTCGCATCCTGCTGCTGGCCGCCCTGGTGGTGGTGGTCTCGGTGGCAGGCATGGCCCTGCTCGGGCCGCCGATCCTCCAGGTCCTCTTCCACAGCAGCCGCCCGCTGGGGCGGGGCGACCTGGCCCTGCTCGCGCTCGGCAGCGAGGGCATGATGGGTGCCCTTGCCCTCGCCTACGCCTGCATCGCGCTGCGCGGGTACCGGGGCGCCACGGCGGGCTGGATCTCGGGCAGCGTCGCCCTGATCCTCGCCCTGGTGGTGCTGCCGGGGACGCTGCTCCGGGTTGAGATCGCCTTCTGCGTCGCGGTCGCGGTCGCCTGCACGGTCATGGGGGTCGCCCTCACCAGGTACCTCCGGCGCGCCGAGACGGCGCGCCTCGCGTCAACGGCCGGCTGACCCTCAGGCCGGGGCGACCACCCCCTAGCGCGGCTTCGGTGCGGAGTTCGCGGTGAGATCGGCGGCAACCGCGCGGAGGTCGGAATCCACCATCCTCGCGATCAGCTCGGGGAAGGAGACGGTGGGCTGCCAGCCGAGGACGCTGCGGGCCTTGCCGGCGTCGCCGACCAGCATGGCGACGTCCGCGGGCCGGAGGAATCGCTCGTCGACCACGACGTGGTCCTGCCAGCGCAGCCCGACCTGACCAAAGGCGAGCTCCAGCAGCTCGCGCACCGAGTGGGTCTCCCCGGTGGCGACCACGAAGTCGTCGGGCTCCTCCTGCTGCAGCATCAGGTGCATCGCCCGCACGTAGTCGCCGGCGAATCCCCAGTCGCGCAGGGAGTCGATGTTGCCGAGGCGAAGCTCGGTCTCCAGTCCCAGCTTGATCCGCGCCACGCCGTCGGTGATCTTGCGGCTGACGAACTCGAGACCCCGCCGCGGCGACTCGTGGTTGAAGAGGATGCCGCTCACCGCGAACATCCCGTAGCTCTCCCGGTAGTTGACGGTGATGTAGTGGCCGTAGACCTTGGCCACGCCGTACGGGGAGCGGGGGTGGAACGGGGTCAGCTCGGTCTGTGGCGTCTCCCGCACCTTGCCGAACATCTCGCTGCTCGACGCCTGGTAGAAGCGGATCTTGGGGTTGACCACCCGGATGGCATCGAGCATCCGGGTGACGCCCAGGCCGGTGATCTCCCCGGTGTTGATCGCCTGCTTGAAGGAGAGGGCGACGAAGCTGATCGCCGCCAGGTTGTAGACCTCGTCCGGATGGGTGGCCTCGAGAGCGCTGATCAGCGACGACTGGTCGTGAAGGTCACCCTCGATCAGATGAAGCTCGGGGACGATGCGCCGGACGATGGCGGCACGGGGGTTGTTCTGGCCGCGGATCAGCCCGTGCACCTCGTAGCCCAGGGAGACCAGGTGCTCGGCCAGGTAGCTCCCATCCTGGCCGGTGATGCCGGTGATCAGCGCGGATTTGCTCATGGCGCGGATCGTCTCATCCCGGCGGCTGGTGGCGCGCGGCCGTCGGGCCGGGGGCGGACGCGGCCGGGGGAGCCGCCTGATCGAGCCTGTCGAGATCGGCCGCCACCATCTCGCGGACGATTGCCGCGAAGTCGCGGGTGGGAGCCCAGCCGAGGCGTGTCCGCGCCCGGGTGGCGTCCCCACAGAGCCGGACGGGCTCGGTGGGCCGGAGCAGCCCGGGATCGGTGACCACGTGCCGGTGCCAGTCGAGCCCGACCGAGGAGAAGGCGATGTCGAGCAGCTCGCCCAGGCTGTGGGTCTCGCCGGTCGCCACCACGTAGTCGTCGGCCGTCTCCTGCTGCAGGGCCAGGTGCATGGCCCGGACGTAGTCGGGGGCGTAGCCCCAATCGCGCACCACGTCCAGGTTCCCGAGTCGCAGCTCGGCCTCCAGGCCGCGGGAGATCCGCGCCGCGGCGGTGGTGATCTTGCGGGTCACGAACCCGGGGCCCCGGCGCGGCGACTCGTGGTTGTAGAGGATGACCGTGGCGGCGAAGATCCCGAGGCTGCGCCGGTAGAGCTGGACCGTCTGGTGGGCGAACGCCTTGGCCACCCCGTAGGGGGAGGTGGGGCAGAGCGGCGTGGTCTCATCCTGGGGCGAGCTCGTCGCTCCGCCGAAGATCTCGGAGCTCGACGCCTGGAGCAGGCGGATCGGGGCCCCGCTGGCGCGGACGGCCTCGAGCACGCGGAGCACCCCGAGCCCGGTCACGTCGGCGACGGCCACCGGATCGTCGAAGGATGCGGCGACCGAGGTGGCGGCGGCCAGGTTGTAGATCTCCTGGGGCTGCGCGGCGGCGAGGGCGGCCTGGAGCGAGGCGCCGTCGGTGAGGAGCCCCTCGCGGAGCCGGACGGCTGCCGGGACCTCGCGGGGCACGACCTCGCCGGGCATGACCAGCCCGTGAACCTCGTACCCCTGCTCCAGGAGCAGCTCGCAGAGGTAGGGACCGTCCTGGCCGGTGACCCCGGTGACCAGGGCGCGACGCTTGGCCTCGGACATGGTCCGACTGTAGCGGCCGGACCGGCAACACCGTCTGGCCCCGCCCGACGGTGGCTGGAGTGGTCCCCCGGCGGGATGGCGACGCGGCGCTCGGGTGGCCGCCTCGGAGCCACGGCGCCCCATGGCGCGTAGGATCGACGCATGGCCGATCCACAACCGGGAGTCGACCTCTCGGGCATCCACCGCGAGCTGGACAAGCTCAAGTCACAGCTCTGCCGCTGCCAGCACCAGGGCACCTGCCTGAGCTGCAAGGGCTTCGAGGTCGTCCGCCAGCAGGCCCAGGCGGTGGCCGCCGCGGCCTCTCAGCCGGTGCTGATGCAGGTCGCCCAGGAGGCGGCCATGCGCGACCTCTTCTCCCAACTCGGCGGCCTCCAGGACAAGCTGACCGGCGACCCTCAGCTCTCCGACCTCCTCTCTCGCTTCGCCGAGCGGGTCCAGGAGGACCTCGGCGGCCCCGAGGAGCTGGAGAAGCTGCTCCGCAGCCTCGGCTTCGCCGGGCCGGGCGCGCCCGGGGCGCCCGCCACGGGGACGACCTCATTCGACGACCGTCCCTCCCCCGCCGGCGATCGGCCGGCACCGCCCGACGAGGGTCTCTGGCCCCGCCCCCGGCAGCTGCCGGGCGACGACCCGCCGAAGGCTCCCGGTGACGGACCCGGCGGCAGCGGAGGGCCGACGCGGCCGGCCGGTGACCCCCCCTCGGAGGGGACGCCGGGCTGATCCCGGGCCGTCCCGCTCCCCACCGACCGGGCCCGCGCCGCGGAGGTGCCCCTCGGGGCTGGTAGCCCGGGCCGCCACCGGGCTCCAGCCCCCGGAGATCAGCTCACTGGTCCATCTCCGGCCCTCCCGGGACGTCTCTCCGCGTGATCACACTCACCTCGGGCGCCAGCCCGGGCGCCGAGCTCATGAAGGTCCCCCGGACGGGGGCGGCATCGCCGTAGTCGCGACCGACGGCGACGGCGATGTGCCCCGCACCGGCCGCGCAACCGTGGGTGGGGTCGTAACCCAACCACCGGCCGTCCCCGGCGCAGATCTCTACCCACGCGTGGCTATCGCCGGGCTCGGCTCCCACCTCGGGGACCAGGTAGCCGCTGACGTACCGGGCCGGCCAGCCAAGCTCGCGGGCGATCGCGAGGAGCGCGTGGGCGAAGTCCTGGCACACTCCGACCCGCAGGGAGAGCACCTCCTGCAGGGAGGTGGCGACGCTGGTGGTCCCGGCCTGGTAGGTGAAGATCTCGCGGAGGCGCTGGTTGGCCCCGACCAACGCCGCCGGGGGGTGCGGGGGGAGGTCGAGCTCCTGGATGAGGGCTCTGACCTCGCTGAGCCGCGGCACGCGAGGGGAGGGCAGGGCGAACTCGAGGGCCGGATGGCCGGCGAGCTCCTCCGCGTCCCATGCGACCGGGATGCTCACCTCCTCCGGAGCATCGTCCGCCCACTCGACCACGCTCCGCGCGGTGATGGTGAGCTCGCGATGCTCCGCCTCCACCGAGACGAGCCAGACGGTGTTGTCGAAGTAGTCGCGCTCGGTGTCGATCTCGGCGGTGGGAGAGACCTCCAGGTTGAATTCGACCAGCCTGTGCCCACCTCCGTCTCGGGGCTGGAGACGGACCTCGTTGCGACTCCGGCGCGCGGAGGAGGGGTAGCGCTGCACCGTGCTGTGGGTGAGCGAGATCACTGCCATTCGTCCGACCCCTCGATCCAGGTGTCCTTGACGCCTCCTCCCGCCGAGGAGTTGACCAGCCAGCAGTCGGCGCTGGGCGCCACCCGGGTGAGCCCACCGGGCATGACCCAGGGGTCGTCGCCGTGGATGACGAAGGCCCGGAGGTCGGCACGCCGCATCTCGGTGGTCCCGTCCGGTTGCAGGCACGGGAGCCTCTCCACCTCCAAAGCGGGCTGGGCGACGTAGCCGGCGGGGTTGGCCTCGACCTGGCGGCGGATCCGGTCACGCTCGTGTGGTCGCGCCGAAGGGCCGAACATGATGCCCTTGCCGCCGCTCTCGCCAACCGGCTTGAAGACCATCTCCTCCACCCGGGCAAGGGCGGCGCTCAGGTGGCTGCGGCTCTGCAGCGTGAAGGTCGGCGGCTGGTGGAGGAGCGGTTCCTCGCCGAGGTAGTAGCGGATCATGCCCGGCACGTGGGCGAACACGGCCTTGTTGTCGGCGACCCCGCAGGTGGGCGCGTTGGCCAGCCCGACGGTGCCCTTGCGCCAGGCGGTGAGCAGGAAGGCGCTCCCGATGACCGTCTCCGGGGTCGCCACCGGATCCAGGTACTCCGGCGAGTAGCGGTGGTAGATGGCGGAGACGGGACGGGGCGAGGGTCCGTCCATCCACCAGCAGCCGCGATGGCTGGCGATCAGCTGGTCACCGGTGACGAGCGGCACCCGCAGCAGCCGGGCGAGCTCCCGATGCTCGTAGTAGGCGGGGTTGGCGGGTCCCGGGGTGAGCAGGACCGGCGTCCCCGCGCCGGCTCCACGCCGGGCCAGCTCGGCGGCCAGGCGGCGTGGGTACTCCGCCACCGAGATGGGACGCGCCTCGGCCATCTCTTCGGTCAGCAGCTCCACCGAGGCGCGACGGGCGGCCAGCGAGTAGGCGACGCCCGAGGGCACCCGGAGGTTGTCCTCCAGCACGAGCCAGCGCCCGTCGACACGGACGAGGTCGATGCCGGCGACGCAGACCTGAGGGCCGGTGCGGGCGGCGGGGCCGGCCGCGGCGCGCAGGAAGGACGGGCTGCCGGCCACCAGCTCCCGGGGCAGGACGCGGTCGCTGAGGATCCGCTGCTCGCCGTAGACGTCGCGCACGAAGCAGTCGAGGGCAGCCACCCGCTGGGTCAGGCCGCGGGTGAGCTGCTCCCACTCCGCCCGGGCGAGCCTGCGGGGCAACGGGTCGAAGGGGATGGGGCGCTGCACCAGGGTCCCACCGTCGAACACGCCGAAGTCCACGCCGTGGTCGGCGAACCACGTGGTGGCGCGCTGCGCGAGCCGGGCCGCGTCGGCGATCGAGGGGGCCGTCGTTCGGGCGTCGGGTGCGAGCATGGCCATGGGCTCCAGTCTCGGGGACGGCGGTGTTCCGCGACATGGACGCCGACGCCAAACTGCGCTGCCGTCACCTTGTGCGGCCGTCTCATGCCGCTCGTCGGGCGGGAGGCCACTCCCCTCTCCACCCGGAGGGGTGGGCGGGCGCCGATCACCCGGCCGACCACGCTCCACCGACCCCGGATAAGCTTCCGGCGATGGGCCTCGCGGTTCCAGACCTTCCGGACACGGCCCCGGCGTGGCGGGTCGAGACGGCCGACTGCCTCGACTTCCTGGCCGCCCTCGCGGACGAGTCGGTCGACTGCATCGTCACCGACCCCGCCTACTCGGGGATGAACCAGCACATGCAGTTCGGCCGGGGGCGGATCGTCGGCCGCTACGGCGAGCCGGGGAACACCCGCTGGTTCCAGGAGTTTCGCGACGACCCCGCGACCTTCTCCCGTTTCCTCGGCGAGTGCCATCGGGTGCTCCGCCCCGACCGCCACATCTACGTGATGTTCGACTCCTTCTCGCTGCTCAGCCTGGGCGCGCTGATGCGCGATCACTTCAACGTCAAGGGGCTGATCGTCTGGGACAAGGTCAACATCGGCATGGGGCATTACTTCCGCCGCCGGCATGAGCTGGTGGTGTTCGCCAGCAAGGGCAACCGGCGCCTCTCGCGACGCGATCTGGGCGACGTCTGGCGGATCAAGCGGATCCACCGCGGCGCGTACCCGACCCAGAAGCCGGTGGAGCTCTTCTCCAGGATGCTGATGGGCAGCGTCGAGCCGGGGATGGTGGTGTGCGACCCGTTCGCCGGGAGCGGGAGCTCAGCCGTCGCATCGCTCGCCGCCGGCTGCTCGTTCGTCGGAGCCGACATCAGCGACGCCGCGGTGACGATGGCGCGTGAGCGGTGCGCCGCCTACGCGACGACCGGGAAGGATCCTCTCGGACGGTGACACGGGCCGGTTAACAGGGACGGGCCCGGCGACACGCCGAGCCCGTCCAGAGAGGGGGCTTGCGGGGGAGGGCACGACTCCCACGCTCGCCCAAACATCAGCTTCAGGTGGCCCCGGCCACGGCCGGAACGGGTAGGTGGGGTGCCCCGGGGTAGGGCTCCAGGTCGACCGCGACCTCACCGTGGATCAGCTGGTCGCCCGCCTCGAGGTGGGCGTCCGGCGCCCG
>Ga0181529_10001624_pt1 | contig 28448 bp, 20 predicted proteins | sample PEATcosm2014_Bin_36_FD_119763 | JGI IMG/M metagenome (GOLD analysis project Ga0181529, IMG submission 119763) | Peatland microbial communities from MTU Mesocosm Facility, Houghton, MI, USA - PEATcosm2014_Bin10_30_metaG | ecosystem: Environmental > Terrestrial > Soil > Wetlands > Peat | place... | reverse complement strand
GAGTGGCACTCGGCCTGCCGACCAGCATGCAAATGCCGACCAGGCCGAGTACGGGGTGCCCACTTGGGGCCGGGCCGCAGGATACCATCCTGCCCCACAAATTCCGCAGTATTTCCGATATTGCGGAAAAGTAAGTGGCATTGCGCACGAGTGCGCACGCCACGTCGCGTATGTCATAGAGCTAGTATTTCCGGGCGGTCCGTCGCCGCCGGACCGGATCCTGCGGCCGAGCCCCTACCGGCCTTCGCCGAGTGAACGCTGCATCAGAACGGTGTCCACCCACCGTCCGAACTTGAAGCCCACCGACCGCAGCACTCCCACCTGCCGGAACCCCAGCGCCACGTGCAGGCCGATGGACCGGGCGTTGCCCGAATCGCCGATCACCGCTACCATTTCGCGGCAGCCGGACGCTTCGCAGGCCGCGATCACGTCAGTCAGGAGAAGCCGGCCGCGGACGGTACCGCGCCGCATAGGCGAAGGCCGCTACGCGCCCGTCGAGCTCGGCAACCAGGTAGGGCAGCCCGCACGCCAGCACATCCTGGCGCCGGCGAGCCATTTCGGCCGCGTCCGGCGGTTCGGTCTCAAACGTAGCCAGGGCTACGCGGACGTAGTGCCCGTAGATTTCGGCGATCTCCGGAATGTCGTGTCGCGCGCGGCGCGGATCGGCGGCATGAGAGAATCCCAGGATTATAATAGGCTCGCATCTTAGATCTCCCCGCGTTCTCCCGCTAAAGGAAAATGTACGAAATGACCCAGATCGGATACTCATTGCCGGAGTGTGAGCAAGTTTGACAAGCATCGCGAAGCGTAGCTTGTGATACAATCGGCCACCAGTAGTCAGTAGTATCTGCCGCTACTCAGCGCCACGCCTTGGGGGGACCAGGCTCTTCGGCTCTGAGATACGGAGGGGAATGGGAATCCGCGATATTCGACCGCGCATCGGCATGTCCGTGCTCAGACTGAGCCACTCGTGTCTCACGGCAACACGCCTGCGGGGATTCGCCCGGAGGTGGCTCCCGTATAGGCCCCGTTTCAAAAACCCTTTCGAGAGCGGCTTTTCCAGATCATTCATGAACGCGCATCCGAAGTGCGCGAGGGAACTTAGGAGGAGAGTACCTGTGCGAGCACAAGCTTCGTTTCGATTCGTCCTGGGGATGTTGGTGGTCCTCAGTTTCAGTACGGCAGTTGCGCGCGCACAGACCCGCGCCGCGGTAGACGGAAGCCGGGTTCCCCTGTACTTCGAAGAGAATCGGGGACAGACGGCCGGAGAGGTTCGCTTCCTGGCGCGGGCGCCCGGCTACACGGCGTACCTGACCGGCCGCGAGACCGTTTTCCAATACCGCACGGGGAAACCCGGCCAGAAGGATGGCAAGGAAGCCGTGGTCCGCATGACCCTGGCCGGATCCAAAGCGCCCTCCAGCATCCAGGGCGGCGACCGGTTGCCCGGCATCGTCAACTATCTGATCGGCAACGATCCCTCCAAGTGGCACACCCGCATTCCCACTTACTCCGCTGTGGATTACGCCGGCGTCTACCCCGGCGTGGACCTGGTATACCGGGGTTCCGGCCGGCAACTCGAGTTCGACTTCCGGGTGGCGCCGGGAGCGGATCCCAACCAGATCCATCTGGCTTACTCGGGCGTATCCGAAACGCACGTGAATGCCGCCGGAGATCTGGTCCTGGACACGGATGCGGGCCCGGCTCCGTTCCTGAAACCGGTGGTTTACCAGGAGATTGACAAGAAACGGGTGTTGGTCGCCGCGAATTACCGGATGCTGCCGAGCGGTGACGTGGGCTTCCAAGTGGGGAAGTACGATCACCGGCGGGAACTGGTAATCGACCCCGTTGCCATCGGGCCCTCGGTCGCCTGGGCGACCTACCTGGGCTCCGGTTCCGGCGACACCTTTAAGGGAATCGCGGTGGAACCCACGGGCCAATCCTTCATCTGCGGTTACACGGCCTATAACACCTACCCGACCACAACCTCCACCACGGGAGTCGCTACCACGAACTACTTCACTAACGGCTTCTCCGTTGGATTCGTTACGGCCTTGAACGCTACTGGCACGGGGCTCGTCTATTCTACGTTCATCTCGGGAAGCGCCTCCTCCGGGATCTCAATTGGCGTAAACCTCAACGGCATTGCAGTCGATTCCAACGGATTCGCGTTCGTCGGGGGACAAACGGACGACTCCACATTCCCCAACGTGAAAGCCTTCTCCCAGGGGTCGTCGTACCCCGCCACCAAGTCGGCGTACGCAGACGCCGCGGGGGTCGTTTTCGAGCTCTCCCAAAACGGTTCCAGCCTGGTTTATTCGGCGTTTCTCGGCGGCGGGGATTACGACTCGATTACCGCCATCGCCATTGACCCCAGCGACAACGCATATGTCACGGGAATCAGTGCGATGCAGAATAGCAGCGACTCGACGAGCCACTTCCCGATCGCGGGCAGCCCGATCTGGGGGGACTTCGGGCAGAACGAACTCGGCGCCGGCTTTCAGGATTCGTTCGCGGCGAAGATCGCGCCGCCCACCAGCGGCAACGCCACCTTGACCTATTCCACGGTGCTCGGTTCGGCGGGCGCCACGGTAAACGAAACGTCCGGCTTAGCTATCGCGGCGGACTCCAATGGCAATGCGTACATTGCGGGCAGCGCCAACGGCGACATCGGCGATCATGGCGGCACCATCACCACCAAGCATTCCATGACCAATGCTAACCTGCTCACCGAGTATCAGACACAGGCCTTCGTGTTGGAGCTCGCTCCGGATGGCAAGTCGGCCGTTTACCTCGATTATCTGGGCGGCAACGCACCCAACAGTACGAGCGGGTACTTTGCGCCGCAAACCTCGGCGTCGGGCATCGCGGTCGATTCGAGCTTCAACGCTTACGTGACCGGCACCACCAGCGCAAGCAATTTCGAGACTACCACCTCACCCGGCTACCAGACCGCGGCCAGGACGGCCGGCACCAGGGCGGGCGGCAACCAATACTACCTATCCGACGGCTTCGTGACCATCATTGCCTCCGGCGGCGGCAGCTTCAGCTTTTCCACGTATCTGAACGGAACCACCACCGCCACCGATGGCCTGGGCGATTACGGAGGGACAAGCCTGACCGGCATTGCGGTGGGCGCTGGGGGCAAGTTCTGGGTGGCCGGGGTCGCCGGGACCAGCAATTTCCCGGTGATTTTCCCGACATATGCCAACGCTGGCAACGCGCTTGTAAATACCTACCCGGGCGGTGGAGTCTACGAGATCGGATTCCTCACCGAATTCCCGTCCGGCGGCGGCACTCCCAACTATTCCGTCTTCGTCGGCCCGCAAAGCTACGAGGTCGATGGCCTCGCGACTAACGGCTCGGATGCATGGGTTATGATGGCCGACCCCAGCACCAACCTGGCTACAACCGGGGCATACAAAACCACTAACACCAACGCCGCGCTCGAGACCATCGTGCGTGTGCAGGACGCGCCCGGCTCGGGTGGCGTCTCCACCGTTTCCGTGACCATCGACTCTTCGCCATCGGGTCTGGCCTTTACCACCAGCGGAACGGGTTGCGCGCCGGGCTCCTACACGTCCAGCCATACGCTCACGTGGACGCAGGGTAGTTCCTGCACCGTGGCCTTCACCACGCCGCAAGCCGGCGCCTCCGGTATCCAGTACGTCTTCAGCCAGTGGGAGAACAGCTCCACGAGCGCCTCGCGCGTCATCACCGCGCCGTCCTCCACGGCCACCTATACCGCGAGCTTCACCACTCAGTACCAGTTGACCGTGGCAACCACCGCCGGCGGTTCGGCCACACCGACTTCCGGCGATTATTACAATTCCGGGACGGTGGTGAACCTGCTAGCGACTGCCGACACGGGCTATGTCTTCAACGGTTGGACGAGTAGCCCGGGCACCGTCGCCAGCGCTTCCAGCGCCGCTACCACCATCACCATGAGCGCGCCGGAATCGGCGACCGCCAGCTTCATCCCCAAAGTGACCATCGCCTCGTCGCCGTCGAACCTGTCCTTCAGCGTGACGGGAACGGGTTGCGCGCCGGGCTCCTACACGTCCAGCCAGACGCTCGCCTGGGTGCCGGGCAGCTCGTGCACCGTGACGTTCGCGGGCACACAAGCCGGCGCCAGCGGAACGCAGTACGTTTTCACGCAGTGGGAAAACAGCTCCACCAACGCCTCGCGGTCCATCACGGCGCCATCTTCGCCCACAACCTACACCGCCTCGTTTAACACCCAGTACCAGTTGACCACTGCGGCCTCTCCCGGCGCCGAGGGCTCGGCAACGCCCACCAGCGGCACCTATTACAACTCGGGGACGGTGGTGAACCTGCAAGCGACCGCCAACTCGGGCTATGCTTTTAGCGGCTGGACCAGCAGCCCGGGCACTGTCGCCAACGCTTCCAGCGCCGCTACCACCATCACCATGAGCGCGCCGGAATCGGCGACCGCCAATTTCGTTCCGCAGGTGACCATCGCCTCGTCACCATCGAACCTGACCTTCAGCGTGACGGGCACGGGTTGCTCGCCGGGCTCCGGACTCACCACTCCGCAGACGTTTGCCTGGGTGCCGGGCAGTTCCTGTACCGTGACGTTCGCGGCCACACAAGGTAGCGCCGGTACGCAGTACGTGTTCACGCAGTGGGAAAACAGCTCCACCAACGCTTCGCGGTCCATCACGGCGCCCGCTGCGACGGCTACCTATACGGCGTCCTTTAACACGCTGTACCAGTTGACCACCGCGGCATCGCCGGCCGCCGCCAGCTCGGTCACCCCGGCCACCGGCAGTTACTACAACGCCGGAACGGTCGTGAACCTGAACGCGCCCGCCAACACCGGCTATGTCTTCGGCAGTTGGACCGGCAGTGTCGCCAACTCCGCGCTGGCCGCGACTACCGTTACCATGAACGCCCCGCAAACGGTCACGGCCAACTTCAACGTCAACGTGACCATCGCCTCGTCGCCATCGAACCTTACTTTCATCGCCAGCGGAACCGGTTGTTCGGCGGGTCCCGGCGCCACTCCCCAGGTGCTCGTCTGGACGCCGGGCAGTTCCTGCACGGTGACCTTCCCCAATCCGCAGGGCATTAGCGCCGGCTCCCAGTATGCCTTCAACCAGTGGGAAAACGGCTCCACCAATCCCGTGCGTGGAATCGCGGCGCCATCCTCGCCGGCCACGTATACCGGCAGCTTTAACACCCAGTATCAGTTGACCACTTTGGCCTCCGCGGGCGGCTCGGTCACGCCCGCCACCGGCGGATATTACAATTCCGGAACCGTGGTGACCTTGCAAGCCAATGCCAATTCCGGCTACGCCTTCACCGGTTGGACCGGCAGCGTCGCCAACCCCTCCAGCGCCTCCACCACGGTCGCGATGAGCGGTCCGCAAACCGTCGCCGCCACCTTCGCGCTGCAGTACGTGCTGAATCTTGTCGTCACGCCGGCCAATGGCGGCTCTATTTCGGGCTCCATCGGGGGTCAGGCGATCAGTTGCTCCAGCACCTGCTCGGCCACCGGGAATGCCGGCTCGCTGGTGACTCTGACGGCCACTCCGGCCGCGGGATACTCGTTCACCTCGTGGAGTGCGTGCCCCATCCCCAGCGGAACGTCATGTACCGCGACGCTGAGCGGAACCTTGGGTATTTCGGCGACATTCACGCCTGCCGCCTCATTGACCTACACGCAGGGCGCGCTCGTCCTGAATCGCGGCACCGGAAACTATAGCCGAACGGTAACGGTCACGAACAGCGGCTCGGCGATTTCCGCCTCGGCCTATGTGGCCGACGGTCTGCCCGCGGGAGTGTCGATGTTAAACGCCAGTGGGACTACCGACGCTGTCGCGCCACCGGCGGGTAGCCCCTATGTGGAACTTGGCCCGATCGGCGCCAATAGTTCGGTGACCGCCACAATTCAGTTTTCGCGCTCCGGAACGCAGGCGGTCACTTACACCACGCGGATTCTCGGGGCGGGACCGCGGTAAGAAGAACGGTACATATTTTAGGAGATAGAACGTATGCGCAGCCCAGCGATATTCCTAGCAGCGGCACTTTTCGCCGGACCGGCCTTCGCCAACAGTGTGATCCTCTATTATGACAACGCCACTCCGGCCCAGGACGCGCTGAATGCCGTAGTTTTCAGCTCGGGGTACACCGGGATCGGGGACAGCATCGGCCTGACGAGCGCTGGTTCGGCAAACGTCGCCAGCGTGGAGTTCTATAACGACGCTTCGGCGGGGACCTTCGACGCCTCACTGCTGTTTTTCAATGTCGGCTCACCGGTGGGCACACAGATCGGAAGCAGTTACGACCTGGCGAACCTTTCCATCGGAGCGGGCTCCGAGTTGGATGTGAATTTCCAACTGGGAAATCTGGATCTGCCGTCCCAGGTGGTGTTCATTCTGGAAGTCTATAACGTTGCCGGGGGCGCGGACCCGGGAGTGGAGCTCTATTCGAACCCCACTATTGTGGGCACCAACACGCCCGACACCGTGATCGTGTACCAGGGCGGAGTGTTTAGCCAGGAAAGTACCGGCGGCGGCGGCAGTGGCAATCCGTACTTCGTCCTGGAGCTAACTCCCGAGCCTTCCACCTGGTGGCTGGTGGCGGGCGCCGGATTGGCCGCGGCCGTGTGGCGGAAGTTCCGGCGCTCAACCGTAGCCTCTGGCTGCCGCTGACGGGGAAAACCGGCCAGGACCGACCGGCGGCATGGCGCCCTGGCCTTACGAAACCCGCGGAGATTGTGCAGACTGCCGGGCCGCGGGCAGCGTATCTGTCACCAGGAGACGGAACTAATCGTTCCCGAATCTCGTATTCTGTACATCTGAGGACCGATATGCGCCAGAAGCTCGTTGTTCCCGCGATGGTCGCGGGTTTGCTCTTGCTCGCCGGCTGCGACATTGACGACATCAATTTCAATGGAGAACGGTACAGCCGCGATTTCCATTACAGCTTCCCGCTGAAGGCCAACGGCAGGCTGACGGTCGAGTCCTTCAACGGATCGATCGAGATTTCCGCTTGGGACCAGGATTCCGTGGACATCAGCGGCACCAAGTACGCTTCCACCCAGGAACGCGCCGACGATCTGAAGATCGAGACCGCCAATACGCCCGATTCCGTGTCCGTCCGCGCCATCCGTCCGTCCGAGCGGCGCAACAATATGGGCGCGCGGTTCGTCATCAAGATCCCGCGATCCACGCTGCTCGACCGCATCACCACTTCGAACGCCCCCATCCGTACCATGGACGGCGCCGGACCGGCGCGCCTGCGAACGTCCAACGGTTCCATCCGCGTGCAGGATCTTCGCGGATCGGTGGACGCCCAGACCTCCAACGCCTCCGTGGACCTGATCGACGTGGAGGGAGACGTGATCGCGCACAGTTCCAACGGCCACATCCACGCGGAAGGGTTGCGTGGCGGGTTCGATGCGAGCACTTCGAATTCCAGCGTCAAAGCCGAGATCTCCCGGCTGAGCCGCTCGGTGCGCGTGGAAACCAGCAATGGCGGAGTGGAACTGACGCTGCCGGCCGACCTTGCCGGCGACGTGCGGGTCAATACCAGCAACAGCGGGATCACCGTCCGGCTGCCGTCCTCGACCAATGCGCGCATTCTGGCGCGGACCAGCAATGCGTCCATCTCATCGGACTTCGATCTCAAGGTGCGCGGCGAGATCGGCAAGAATCACATGGATGGCGCCATCGGTTCCGGCGGCGGCCCGCTGATCGACTTGGCCACCTCCAACGGCGGCATCCACCTGATGAAGATGTAGCCTTCGTTGTGGGGCAGGATGGTATCCTGCGGCCGAGTGGTACTCGGCCTGGTCGGCATTTGCATGCTGGTCGGCAGGCCGAGTACCACTCGGCCGCAGGTTGCCAACCTGCCCCACGAAAACCAGCCGCTACCGCATCTTATCGGCGTCGGCTCGCATGAAGATGGCGTTGTGCCGCGCCTGGTCGGCGTACGGACCGGGAATGGCGGCGCACTGGTCGCTGAACTTGGCGGCTTCCAGCACGCGGGCCTTGCTCAAGAACTGCTTGCCAAGTTGATTGTTGGCCAGCCCCAGATAGAAGTAAGCCGGCGCCAGCATGGCGTTATTGCCCTGGATCAACGGCAGCGCGGCGCGCAGGTTCTTGTCGGCGGGGTTGAAGTCGTTCTTCATACCGTAAACCAACCCGGCGATCCAGTAGCCATGGCCCAGAAGAGCGGAGCGTTTTCGCGTCCATTCGGCCTCCGCCAGCACTTCCGGTTTGGGCTTGGCAAATGCGGCGATCAGCCGGTTGGCGAAAACCAGCGCGCGGTCGTTCTGTTGCTTGGTGAATGCCCCGTCGGCCATCACGCCCAGCAGGTCCACGTTGTCGGGAAGGCTCGCCAGCCCCTTTTCGGCGATCCCCGGAATCTTGGCGGCGGCGCCGGTTTGATTCAGCGCCACCAGGTACGGGGCATAGGCGCTCTCCAGGTACTTGCTCTTGGGATTCACCTGCTCCAGCGTGGAGATCAGATCCACCACGGTCGCGGGCGGGGCGCCGATGGAAACGGCGAACAGGGCATATTCCATGTACTGTCCCACGCTCTTCACATAGTCGTTGCGAACGGTCCAGGCGGCTTTCTCGTCGGCGGCCTCGGGAGCGGGCACGGCCAGGCCGTCTTTGACCAGCGGAGCGACATCCGCCACCAACTTCTTCACTTGCGCAATATCCTTCTTTGCGACGGCATCCTGAAGGCTCTGGTATGAGTCATCCAGCGTGTCGGCAAAGGCCACAACGGGACCGCCGAGCAGAACAATCGCCACAGTCAAGGTGGACAGTTTCAAAGCAACCTCCTCACTCCAGGCGCGACGCCGGGAGCGGTATCCGGAATTCAACCAAGTTGATTGTCTGTCATTGCACGGCCTACCGCAAGCCGCATCGGGCGGATTCCGCGCCTCATTCGCAACGCAGCGCGACCGCGGCGTCCACCCGCGTAGCCCGCCGCGCGGGAAGATAGCTGGCGAGGAATCCGACTGCCGCCAGAATCGCCGGCACGGCGAGGAAACTGACGGAGTCCGCGGGGCGAACCTCGAACAGCATGCCTTGGATCAATCGACCCAAACCGAGAGCCGCCGCCAGCCCGATGGCGACTCCCGCAAGCGTCCAGAACATGCTTCGCCCCACCACCGCTTTCATCAGATCCGCGCGGCTGGCGCCCAGGGCCGCGCGGATTCCGAGCTCGTGCGTTCGCAGCGACACCGAATAGGACATCACGCCGTAGATCCCGGCGGCGGCCAAGAGCAGCGCCAGGGCGGCGAAAACGCCCAGCAGAACCGTGCGGAAGCGCTGCGGCCCCACCGAGTCCGACACCAGGTCGCCCAGGGAGTGGACGTCGAAAACGGGAACGCCGGCGTCGAGCGCCTGCACTTGCTTCTTCGCCGCCAGCGCCATCCCCAGGATGCTGGCTCGCGCGCGGATCACCACTACGGATCGCAGGCCAGCCTCGCGGGTGTACAAAGTGGGACGCGGATTCTCCGCCAGCGACCGGTGCAGAACGTCGCCCACCACGCCCACGATCTCGCAGTGGAAAGGATGACCGTGATCGATGGCCAGACGCTGCCCCAGCGGATCCTGCCCCGGAAAGTAGGTATCCGCAAAAGACCGGCTGACCAGAACTTCGTGGCCGCCGGCCGCATCCTCGCGGAGGTAGCGGCCTTTGAGCAGCGGGATGTGCATCGCGCGGAAGTAGCCGGTACTGGCCGCGCGATCCTCGGCGGTGGGACGCGCATCGACGGACAACGGCGGGTGGCCGTCGATGGTGAACCATCGGCCGTTCCCCTGGCCGCTCAAGGGCAACTCCGAAACTAAACCGGCCGATTCCACGCCGGGCAGAGCCTGAAGACGCGCCGCCAATTCCCGGAAGAACTCGTGTTCCCGCGGGGCGGCGCGGTGCTCGGACGCATCCGCGGCCGGCGACATCGGCAACTCCACTCGCATCGTCAGGACATTGCGGGTGTCGAAGCCCGGATTGACGTTTTCCAGCCGTTGAAGACTGCGCAGCAGGAGCGCGGCGCCGGCCAGCAGCACCACCGCGAAGGCGACTTCCGCCGCCACCAGAGCGTTGTGGAAACGCTGGTGTCCGCGACCCGCCGAGCCGCCCTGGCGCGAGCTCTTCAAGGCCTCGGTGAGATTGGGACGCGCCGCGCGCCGCGCCGGAATGAGGCCGAATAACAGGCCCGTGACCATCGAGAGCCCGGCTGTGAAGGCGAACACTCGCGCACTCAGGCGGACCTCGTCGAGGCGCGGCAGGTTGGCGGGGTGCAGCAGCGTGAGCGCGCGCAGTTCCCAAACCGCCAGCACGCAGCCGAGAAGGCCGCCCATCGCCGCCAGGAGCAGGCTCTCCGCCAGCAACTGGCGCAGTACGCGGCCGGTGCTGGCTCCCAAGCTGCAGCGGATGGCGATCTCTTTCTGCCGCGCGGCCGCCCGCGCCAGCAGCAGGTGGGCCACGTTGGCGCAGGCGATCAGCAGCACGAAGCACACGGCGGCCATCAGCAACCGCAGCGTGGGTCGCAGTGCCCCCACCGTGCGGTCGAGCAGTCCGACCACCTGCGTGCTGGAATCGGCGTCCGAGTTCGGGTAAATCCTGGCCAGGTTGGCGCAGATCGATTTCATTTGCGTGTCGGCGCGCTCCATCGAAATCCCCGGCTTCAAACGGCCGACGACGTGCAAGAAGTGAAACCGACGCACCTGCAATTCCACGTATCCGAAGGGTGCCGGCTGCCAGAGCTCGGTGCCCTTGGGGAACTCGAACCCCGCCGGCATCACTCCCGCTACGGTGACACTCTTCCCGTCGATAACGACGCTCTTGCCGACCACTTGGGGATCGCCCGAGAAGCGCCGGGACCACAAGCCGTGGCTCAAGACGGCGATCTGCGGCCAGCCCTTCCGCTCGTCATCCTGCACATTGACGCGCCCCAGTTGCGGCTGGACGCCGAAGGTTTCGAAAAAGTCCGACGAGACCGCCGCCGTGGGAACGCGTTCCGCTTCGCCCGAGTCGGACAAAGTCACATTCACCTGCAGGAATGCGGCCAGGTGTTCGAAGACCGTGCTCTGCCGGCGGTAGTCCAGGAAGTCCGGCGCCGAGAGCGCTCCCGGATAGGACTGGCCGGTGCGCGCATTGGCGGGCCATAGCCAAACCAGGCTGGCCGCATCGGGATACGGCAGCGGATTCAGGAGCACGCCATGGAACACACTGAAGACCGCGGTGTTGGCGCCCATGCCCAGGGCGAGCGTCAGCACGATTACGGCCGTGAGGCCGGGACTCTTGGCCAGGGAGCGAACGCCGTAGCGCACGTCGTGTACCAGGCCCAGGCCCTCGATCCGCCGCGTGACCACTCGCATAGCAATATAGTGCATTGCCCGCCGGCGGATGGCAAGGTGGCGCCAGCCGGACCGATCTACCACAGCGCGGGGAACAATCGGTAGCGCGTTTGCGTCGTGAACTCGGCATAGCCGGGGAGCTCGGCTCGAAGCACGCGATCTTCCATGGCAGTCCGCCAGACGAAGAGAATCGCGATGACGCCCGAGATGGCTAGCGCCCAGACCGATCCCAGGATCAGAGCGGTCGCCACATACATGAGCACGCTGCCTGCGTACATGGGATGCCGCACGATGCGGTACGGTCCCGACGCGACCACTTCGTGGCCACGATCCGTCTGGATGCGGACGGTGTTCTCCGCGAATCGGTTGGCGGCCAAAGACCACCCGACCATTGCCAGCGAGAGAATGAACAGCAGCGCGCCGCCATAGACCGTCCAGAATGACATCGACGACCAGCGGAGCCGCACCACCTCCAATCCGGCGACCACCAATTGAAGGTAAATGAGGGGGAGATACGCCGCCAGGAACACCTTGTCAAAACGCTTGGTATTCGGATGGAGCCACTGCTTTCGCGCCTCGAGCACCGCGGGGTTGAGGTGTCGCACGACCACACCCAGCACCGGCATCGAGAGGGAGTAGAGCGCTATGCAAATCCAGGCACGGTCCCAATCCAGGCGTCCGGCGCCGGCGAAGGGCGCGCCGATCCATGCCACGGTGGACACGACGGTTCCGATCACCATTTTCGCGGTGCGCTTTGCCAAAGTTCAGGACCTCCGGCGGCGGCAGAAGCAGTCCACCAGGTGATCGTTCACCATCCCGGTGGCCTGCATGAAAGCGTAACAAATGGTCGAGCCGACGAAAGTGAATCCGCGCTTCGCCAGGTCCTTGCCCATGGCGTCGGATTCGGCGGTGCGGGCAGGGACCTCCGCCATTTGCCGCCACCGGTTGCGCTTCGGGCGGCCGCCCACAAAGCGCCAGACGTAGGCGTCGAAACTGCCGAATTCCTTTTGCACCTTGAGGAACGCTTCGGCGTTGCGCACCGCGGCGCGGACTTTCAGACGGTTGCGCACGATGCCGGGGTTGAGCAGCAGCGCGGCGATTTTCTCGTCACCGTAGCGCGCGACTTTGCCCGGGTCGAAATGGTCGAAGGCCTCGCGATAGGCGGCGCGCTTCTTCAGGATGGTGGACCAACTCAGCCCGGCCTGCGCGCCTTCCAGGAGCAGGAACTCGAACAACAGGGTGTCGTCGTGAACGGGAACGCCCCACTCGCGGTCATGGTACTCGATCATCAACGGGTCGGCGCCGGCCCAATGGCACCGCACGATGGGGTGGCTCATTGAACGGCTCCCCGGTCTGCAACCGCGGCGCGGACACGGCCGGTCAAGGTTTCGACGTAGCGCTCGGGCACGTATCCGTTCAGGCGGCTGAATACCTGGCCGCGCTTATCCAGGACGATGGTGGTGGGGAACGCGAAGACTTCGAGCGCGCGCGTCAGGCCGTCTTCGAAATAGACCGGTCCGGACCACTTCGCTTCGTCCAGAAACGGCTTCACCAGCGAATGGTCGTCGTCGGCATCGGTGGAGAGGAAGACCACGCCGGCGTCGCCGTGGAACCGTTCGGCCGTCTGCATGTAGAGCGGATGCTGGGCGCGGCAGGGTCCGCACCAGGTCGCCCAGAAATCGAGAACCACCACCCTGCCTTTCAATTCGGCCATGGCGAACTTGCGGCCGTCCGTGGCGGTCAGCGTGAACTGCAGCGGGTCGGTAAGTTGCGCATTGGGGTCGGACTGCCGCAGGCGCAGTTCGCGGGCGTGGAGCAGCGCCACGTTGCGGTCGTAGGCCCCGAGCACCAGGTCGCCGAGGCCGGACTGCGAGCCTTTGGCGCGCTCGAAGAGCTCGCCCATGCGGCCCCGGTCGCGGGCGCGGTCGGCGTCGGTGGAGTGCGCATCGGGGATGGTGAAGGCGTCGGCCAGGGCGCGGGCGGCGTCCTCGAATTTGCCGAGAGTCTCGCACCAGCGGGCGATTTCACGCGCGGATTCGGCATTCGGAAACGTCTCGAACGCGCGGCGGGCCAGCGTTAGGGCGTCTTGTGCGCGGCCCGCAGAGCCGGTGGCGCGGGCTTCCAGGACGAGAGCGTGGGCGACGCCGCGCTCGGATTGGGGCGCTCCGGGCGGCATCTGGCGGTACAGTTCTTCCATGCGCAGGGCGTACTTGAGCGCGCCGGGCGCGGCGTCGGCGGCGCCGGAGTCCAGAAGGGCTTGCGCAACCGCAGCCAGGATGACGAGGTCTCCGGCCTGGCGCGCCAGCACGCGCTCACCGTACAAGATGGTGCGCGGGCCGTCGTGCGCTTCGATGGCGGCGCGAGTGGCGGCGCGCTCCAGTTCGGCGCGGCGGGGCGAATCGGGATATTTCTGGAGGTGCTTCTCGACTGCGCGGAGGTATTCGACGGGGCTGGCTCCGGCTTCGGCCAGGGCCTGGTTGAGGTCCCGCTGTTCGTCCGCCGGAGTCTGCGCCATGAGAACCGCCGCCAGGGCAGCCAGTGCCAGGGGCAGGCCGCGGGTCATTGCTTCTTTACGGCGCGAATGGCCTCGGCGATTTCGGAGGCGCGCGCCCGCGCTGTGTGCATGTAGTTCTCGTTGGCCACGATGCGGTCGAGCAGCGGCAGAAACTGTTCCGGCGCCACGATGCGATCGCGTTCCAACGCCGACTCCAGAAGGATCAGGGCGTTGACCACGCCCAGACGGTCGTACTTGGCGGTGCGCTCCAGTTCGATGCGGTGCTGCGCCGATTCGGCCATGCGCTCGAACCAATCCTGCAGCGCCTGGGCGTCCTTGGACTCCGAGTAATTGAACTTGACCTCGGTCTTCCGGTCGCCGTTCTCGAGGCGAAAGGTCTTGGTGCCCATGAAGGCGACCTTGACCGGGGCTTCGAGCGGGTGTTTGAAGCAGTCCAGCTTATCGGCCAGCCCGTAGATTTCGTCCACGGTGGCGGCATCGAGCTTGAACTTGATGGGCAGTTCGTCGTCCACCGCCTCGCGGTACTCGGCGTCGCCGGCCTTGGTGACGGTCACCTGAATGTAGGCGGGCGTGCTACCGGGAAACTCGCGCGAGAAGAACATCCGGCCATCGGCCGCGAAGAGTCCGCAGGCAAAGGCGCCGAGCGCGAAGAGCAGAACGGGAAGCCGCATCATAGCGGGTGGACGAACCTCCGCACGGTGGATTCGCGGGTGGCGTGGCAGATGGCGACCGCCAGGGCATCGGACGCGTCCTCGGATTCGACCACCTGAGGGAGCCGCAATAGCGATTGCACCATCATCTGAACCTGCGACTTCTCCGCCCGGCCGTATCCGACCACGCTGGTCTTGATTTCCAGCGGGGAATATTCGGCCAGTTGCATTCCCGCCTCGGCCGCCACCAGCAGCGCCACCCCGCGGACGTGCGACAGCTTGAGCAGGGTCTTCACATTCACGGCGTAGAAGACCTCTTCCACGGCGGCGGTTTCCGGCGAGTATTCGCGAACCAAGCTGCGCAAACCTTCGGCGATCTCCAGCAGGCGCTTAGGAAACGCCTCCTTGGGACTGGTGCGGATGACCCCGGCGGCCAGCATGCGATGGACCGAGCCGTCGCTATCGATCACGCCGTAACCGGTCCGCTGCGAGCCGCAATCGATGCCGAGGACTCGCACCTTACTACTCGATGGCCTCCAACTCCTTCTCGTCGATATCGAAGTTGGAGTAGACGTTCTGGACGTCGTCGTGTTCTTCCAGCGCCTCGTACAGCCGCAGCATGCCGCTGGCGTTCTTGCCGGTCAACTTGATGAGATTCTTGGGAATCATGGCGATGCCGGATTCCGTGGCGGCCAGACCGGCGGCCTCCAGAGCCTTGAGAACGGCATAATGCGCTTCGGGAGGCGAAAGGACTTCCCAATTGTCGCCGCCGGGGCGGAGGTCGTCCCCGCCGGCATCGAGGACCAGGTCCATGAGCCGGTCTTCGGTGACCTTTTCGACCGGAACCAGTATTTGGCTCTTGCGCTCGAACATCCAGGCGACGCTGCCCTGCTCACCCATGTTGCCGCCGTTCTTAGAGAAGACATGGCGGATATCGCTGACGGTGCGGTTACGGTTATCGGTGGCCACGTTGACCAGAACGGCTGCGCCGCCCGGCCCGTAGCCTTCGAACATCACCTCATCGATCTGGCCGCCTTCCAGTTCACCGGTGCCGCGCATGATAGCCTTTTTGATGTTATCGGCAGGCATACTGACGGCTTTGGCAGCCACGATGGCCGTACGCAGACGAGGGTTCCCGTCGGGATCCCCGCCACTGCGCGCGGCGATAACGATTTCCTTGATAATGCGCGTGAACGATTTTCCGCGCTTGGCGTCAAGAGCCGCCTTTTTGTGCTTAATGGTGGCCCATTTGGAGTGGCCCGACATGTGAACCTCACGGGTAGGCCCGGCCACGCACGGCCGGGATCGGAAATGTTAATGAAATCGACCTATTGAGGATACCAGAATCGGGAAATCGGCTCAAGCCATTGGATTGCTTAGGCGATACTGGAGGGAGAGTGGACTTCGAAAACGTGGCGGACAACCTGCGGGAGTCGTTCCGAGTCATCGCCGCAAGCCGGCAAGGCGGCGAGGTCCGCGAACTGCGGGGAGTGAGTATTGCGTCGGCGGGCGTGACATTTCAGATGTTCAACACGGCGTTCCTTTCGTTGCCGGTAGCTTCGGAGATGGAGCTGGAACAGCGGATTCTGATGGCGGCCGTGTTCTACCAGGCACGTGGACTGGAATGGTCCTTCTGGGTTTGCGAGGACTGGATGGAGTCCAAAACCCGGCGGCGGTCGCGGAAGATTTTCGAAAGGCTGGGGTTGCGCCACGCGGTGGATCTACCGGGGATGATCGCGGAGGCGGTGGATCCGCCGGTGAGGCCGCTGCCGAAACTGGAGATCCGGCGAGTGGACGGTGGGTGCACCCGCGATGCATTCTGCGAGATCGGGTCCACGTGCTTCCATGTGCCGCTGCCCTGGTTTCAGGAAGTCTTCGCCAGCCGGACGGTATGGGAGCGCTTCGCCGCGTATGTGGGGTATCTGGACGACGAGCCGGTATCGACGGCCGCGGTGGTGGCGGGTGGCGGTGGAGCGGGCGTGTACAACGTAGCGACGGTGCCGGATCGACAGCGGTGCGGATACGGCGAGGCGGTGATGCGCCATGCGGTGGCCGAGGCGCGGCGGGAGTATGGGACGACGCGGACGATCCTGCAATCGACGCCGGCGGGGCTGAGGCTATATGAGAGGATGGGATTCCGCGCGGTGACGCGGGTGTCGGTTTATTCGACGTGAGGGCGCCGGATGGCAGCCGGGGAACCACGCAAGGCTCCGCAGTTGCCCGGGGAGAGCACTTTTCACCGAAGGGGACAGGCCATCGACGCGGGACCCGTCATTCCACGCTCTCGACGATTCGCTAAGCTCAAAGAGGATGCCAGGACTGCCATTTGAGTGGGACCCGAGAAAAGAGGGGTCTAACCGTCTCGAACATCGGGTTGCATTCGCAGAAGCGAGCACCGTGTTTGGCGACCCGCTCTCGATCACGATTCCAGACCCGGATCATGGCGCCGAAGAGGAGCGCTTCGTCATCATCGGGATGTCCAGCAAGCGAAAGCTCCTCGTAGTGGTTCATACTATGAGAGGAGAGCGGACGCGATTGATCAGTGCCCGCGCTGCGACAAAGCATGAAAGTCGGAAATACGAAGAAACCTCGCGCTAAGCGGGTGGCGGTGGAGATGAGGCCGGAGTACGATTTTTCGGGCGGCGTTCGGGGCAAGTACGTGGACCGGTATCGGGCCGGGACCAATGTGGTGCTCCTTGAGCCGGAGTTGACCCGGGCGTTTCCGGATTCAAGGTCGGTGAACGACGCTCTTCGGGCGCTGCTTTCGATTGCAACTCGCGCGCGGTCCAAACGTTCGTGATGCTCCGACAAGGCGGCGGGTATTTCCGCGCCGCGGGGAGTATACGAACAGGCGCCCTGTGACTGGCGGTGTCCGGTTTCCGGGGAGACCGTCTATCGTCCGCAATGTACGTTCGCTGAGCAGATGCTGAGTTGCCCTTAGCGAACACCGCCTGTGGGCGGGGCGCATGGTGAAAGTGTTTTCTTCAAGTGCCGAGGAACGAACGGCACGCAAACTTTCGTGATCGCCTCAAGGGGCTCACCATTCAGCAGGGTGGGTCTGTAGACCCATTCCAATACCGCATCCTCCGCTGCATCCACCAATGCCGGATTGCCGCGGATCGACTGGACGCTTGCCACGTGCCCGTCCTTCCCGATAACGACGTCCAACCACACCGCTCCCTGAATCCCGTTCTCTTGGGCGACAACCGGATAAGCGGGCTCAACCGTCGATACCATCGTGCCCCTTCACGCTCCTGTCCGGCGTGGAACCCTGCGGAGCGTCATTCGACAGTCGGAACTCCCAAAGTCGCTGTTCGAAGCCGAGGACTAGGCTACGCTCCGCCGGAGTGAACCTCCGCGACGGCGACTACGCGTCCAAGTGCCCAATTTCCCAGAGATCGCGGTGAAGACTTACTATCGTGCCGAGTCCGAATCGTCGAGCACTGGGGTGACTTCCACCTTACTCGTCTGACCATCGGCGACGCGGACTATCGCAACAAAGCCGGCGCGACTCGCTATGTATGAAGGTTCAAGGTAAGGGATGTCGGCTTCGACTTTTGACGCGAGGATTCGGTACTCGCCAGCCGGGAGGCTGTTGAACTCAAATTTGGGGTACTGCCCGTTGCATCGCGAAACTGTCACGAGACGAAATCCCCAGCTACGCTCCTGCAAAAGCAAAACGAGATAACTTTGATCGGTTGCGGCGCGCAATGTACCTTGAATCGAACCTTGGGATCGGGATGCGACGATCTCGATATTTCCCCATGACCCGTCAGATAGAGGTTCCAGCAGCCGTCCGGTTATGTCGTAGCCCGCTTGTTTGATCGACTGCAAGTGCCAGGGGGATGCGTCGATTTGAACCCTATAGGCTCGGCTGTCGGAGTGAGCCAGCTTAAAAACCCCACGTTGGTCGGCCTGCACGTATTCGGCCGTCCCTACGTTGGCGGGTCCAAATGCGACGCCAAACCCCGCCGGCAATGTGGAATCGTCCTCGGATTTGATAACTCCTTCGAGTTGGTGCGGCTCAAGAATTAATTCCAGGCCGCCGAGTCCGGAAGGGCCGACGACGATTCTTTTGCTCGCCCACATGGCAGGCGGTGGCACGGATTGAGCGGTCAACAGGTATTCGCCGGGGATAACCGCGGGGAACACGAATGTCGAAGTTGTAGGATTCCAGTCGTGATCGCCATTTAACGCCACAAAGCCCTCAGCGGTTTCGCGCGAAAGTGAAAAGTAAGGAGCCCGTGTCGCGTTCGAGAGGTGTCCGGACACGCGGAAGCCCGGAATTGGTTTGAAGTCGAAATGCAGTTCGCGCGTTTCGCCTGTCTTCAAGGGAATCCGGTCCTGTGACCGTTCTGGATAGCAGAGGCGCTGGTAGGCCGTCCCGCCCAAAGAAAGGTGTAGAACGCGAGGGGGCTCCACGCAGACGCGATACGACCCGGCCGCCAACCGCACGATTCGAAATCGCCCGCTGTCGTCCGTGGTTGCTTCACCCGCGGGTTGGCGTGCAGCATAAAATCCGGAGCCGCGCAAGCGCTGGAACGACGTCACGTGAGCATAAGGCAAAGGCTGTCCGTTTTCGTCCACTACGATTCCCGCAATCACGTTTTGTCGAACTAACTTGAACACCACCGGATCGGCGCCCGTAGACAAGCTGCGGAGGGGCAAATATCCTATTCGACTTACGTCCGCCGAACAGAAGGTAGGCTCTTCGGTGGAACTAGGTGTGTTCGTGAACTTGAAGACGCCCGACGTGTCCGTTAACACCTGCGTAACCTTCGAGGAAGTCCGGGGTATCGTACAACTAAGTTCCACGGTGGCGCGAGCGATCGGTGAACCGCTTTCGGCATCCAGCACGGCGCCTCGAATTTCGCGAATCGGCGAAAGATCCTGTGCAAGACTCGCACTTGCTATGAAGAACATGGCGATTGCGATTCGAGTCATTTTCCGGGCCTCGATGTCATTTGCGCCAACGGGAGATCGACACTCTTCGTCTCCGTGCCTGTTACGCGCACAAACCGGCCTTGCGAAGCGATGGCAGCCAAACTCTCGACTCTTCCGCTGGATTCGTCGTCTTCCGTCCAGGCCCAGAGCCAATTACCACCCGGGCTCACTCCCGTGATCTTAAATTCACCCTGATCGCCGGCTGCAGCGACGAGGACATCGCCTGGGGCCTGCGGCGAACCCGAGATCAGGACGGCGACTCGTGCGTAAGGTACTTCCCGTCCTTCAGACCTCACGCGGCCACTAATCGTCGCGCAGTTCCGTTCGAATCGCAGGTGGACCGTGGTGGTGTCACCCGCGCTGAGCTGAAGGGGTTGCGCAAGCAGGTCGAGGGCCCCGGCCCGTGCGCTTGCCGGACAAAGTTCGGTGCGCACGACGAGCCAGTATCGCCCCGGGAAGGGAACCGTTATCTTCGACGGATCAGTGGGCGCATCATAGGTCAACCGCGAGTTGGAATCGATCAACGGAGTACTGGGATCGCCGGCATCGTGAAACCCGATACTGATCTTGTTCCGGTCGAATCCAGGTGGGCCGGAAACGTCCAGGTCGATGATCGGCGGGGCACCTAGGGGCAAGGTAAATACGTTTGGGCCACTGGCCCTCACGGAGCAGGCGACTCGTCCCCTCCTGGGAACCTGGTTGGAGGTGGCTTCGATCCAGTAGGCGCCGGGCGGAACCGCATCGACGATGGCGGTGTCGCCGCGAATTTGACTTGTCCGGAACACCTGTTCACCAAATAAGGCACGGGCCTCGTCGTTTCCGAATCTGCGGCGAAGTTCGATTTGCGGAATCTCCCCAGCGGTCATTCCCACGAAACGGACGCTCACCGGGACTCCCAGGACCTCATGCGTTTTCAGAACCACGCGCAACTCCTGGCCAGGGCGTATCTCGACAAGCGGTCCCGCCGAAGGGCAATCTGCAACCTCGACCTTTCGAGTCGCGCCGTTCGCGAAATCGACAGTGCCTACGGGGGGTCGAACTCGAGCTAGAAGTCCGCAGATACGGTAACGGCCTTTCGGAAGGTTCGTCAGGCGAAAACCGCCTTCGTCGTCAGAACCTCCCTGATTCGCAGTAACAAACTGAGGCCGCCCGAAGCCCCAGGTCCGGCGCAGGGCGTAGAGTCCGGCGTTGGGCACCGGATCGCCGTTCATGTCCGTGACGGTCCCAACCACCTTGGCCACGCGGTCGATTTGAATGAGAGCCGTGCCAACAGGGTTCGCGGGTCCTACGGTGACGGTTTCGGCCTGAGACGATCTGTCCGCGACGGGCGATTGACCCCAAATGTGCTCACCTTGGGTCAGACTCTCGGTCAGTAGGAAATATCGTCCCGCTGGTATGTCGGCAATCCGAAATGACCCATCCGAACCTGTCACAGCGCGAACCGGGCTCCATTGCTGGCCGTCCGTGCTGAGCAATACATCCATATTGGAAGCCGGCCGGCCGTCAGAAAAAACGACGTGTCCCGTGACAACGAATTTGGCCTCCGGCGTTTGTGCGGAGGATTGGCACGCGATCGCGCAAAAACCAATCAGAAACCCCGAAATGAAATGCATGAGCAACGAAACGTACTCAGGTGCGGATTTCACCATAAAACTGATTCTACATCGCTCGATTGCGCGCCGATCTCCGCCGGAAACGGCGTCGCGGAAAGATGAACTCAGAAGCCGCCCTCCCGTCAAGTCGATGCATCATGCCCGACCGGTGGAATCGCCGTGAACTGAGCCGCTGAGAGGATCATTGGGATCTCGCGCCGGCCGACCGCAAAGTTTCCCGGCGATTGGATTTAACGGCGCAATTGTCAACTGCTCTGAGAACCTGCACGCGGAGCCACGACCGTCAGAAGCTCTTAAATAGTCCCCCCTTGAGCGAGCGGGACTGCTGAACAACATCGAAAGGCCACTGGCCTTTGAAGAGTCTTTGGCTATCTTCTTGCCCTCGGCCAATTTTTCTCACGGCTATTCGGAGGGCGGCGGCCCGCATCGCCCGCCCCGCCTGCCGCAACCGAACGCTACTTCTTGATCGGGGTCTTCTCGCGCAGCACGCAGGCCAACTTTTGCAGGCTCTCTCCGGCTTCCTGAAGCAGGCCGATCAGCTCCGGCCGGTTTTCGGGCAGTTTGGCCACACCCATCGCGGCGGTGAGTAGCGCGTCCAGGCGTTTCCGCACCGGGTTGACCGCGGCGCCTTCGTTTTCCCTGGTATCCACTTTCGCCCGTACCGCGGCCACCACGGCGGCCACTCTATCGCGATTCTCGCGAACCGGCGGGATGCGCTCGCTGTTCGACTCGAGACCATCGTCGGTGACCGACGCGGCAATCAGCCGATAGGTCTCGCGGGAGATGGGCATAACTTCGGCCATGCGGAAGTAATTCGCGCCGAACTCTTCCAGACAGTGAATCTGGCGTTCCGCATACACGCGACTGACTCCGGCCTGTTTGTCGCAGAATTGCTCCCAGGTCAGGTCGAGTTGCTTGTACTCGCCGCCATCGCGAATGGTCTTCAGGCACTCGGCGTCGGCGGCGGTGCACCGCGTGGCGATCAGGCCGAACGCCTGGTGGCGGCCTAACCAGGTGCCTAGGCTCAGAATGGATTGAAGGTCTTCGGAGTTGCCACTAAGCTTCTTTTGACTCATGAATGTATCCGGAAACCGTAACGGTGTTACGGTCGCTGCGGGACATCCCTAACTTGATCCTGGCACGTGGGGGTGCGCGTTCCGGGGCGGGACAGCGGTAAGTGGTTCAAACGAGAGGAAAGGAAAAGCCGCAAAAGGCGTGAACACGGGAATCTGGGAGTTGGGCGGGTATTGGCGCGGGCGTCTAAAGGCCGATTGACAATCGGCGGAAGGATGCCATCCTGCCCAAAATAAGAAAAAGGGGACTGGTGGGTGGGAGGAAGGGCTGACTTGAGGGGACTGGTGGGTGGGAGGAAGGACTTACTTGAGGGGATTGGTGGGTGGGAGGAAGGACTTACTTGAGGGGACTGGTGGGTGGGGCAAATCTTATTTGAGGGCGCCGGTGGCGATTAGGGCGGATAGGGCGGCAATGTCTTTGTGGAAGGGGCGGTCGGATTGGATGGGCGGGGAGGCGGCGCGGATTAGGGCGCGATAAGACTCTAACTCGGGGCTGCTCTTGAGCGGTGAGAGGAGGTCGAGACCGCGGGCGGCGGCCAGGGTTTCGATGGCCAGGACGTTGCGGGTGTTGCGGACGATGCGTTGGAATTTCAGGGCGGAGGTCATGCCCATGCTGACGAAATCCTCTTTGTTGCCGCTGGTGGTGATGGAGCCGGGGGAGGCGGGGGTCGCGAGCACGCGGTTCTCGGCAACCAGGGCGGCGGCGGTGACTTGCGCCATCATCAGGCCGGACTCCAGGCCGGGGTGCGCGGCAAGGAAGGCGGGCAACTCCTCGTTGAGGTAAGGGTTCACCAGGCGGTCGATGCGGCGCTCGGAGACGCCGGCCAGGGCGGTGAGCGCGATGGCCAGAAAATCGAATTGGAAGGCTAGGGACTCGCCGTGGAAGTTTCCGCCGGAAAGGATTTCGTCTCCGAAGACAAGCGGGTTGTCTGTGGCGGAATTCAGCTCGATGGAGAAGACGCGGCGGGCTTCGGCGAGGGCGTCGCGGACGGGGCCATGCACCTGCGGCGTGCAGCGCAGCGAGTAGGCGTCCTGCACGCGGCCGCAGGTGGCGTGCGAGCGGCGGATCTCGCTGTCCTCTAAGAAGCCGTGCAAACGTCCGGCGACCAGCGACTGGCCGGGGTGCGGACGCACGGCGTGGAGCCGGGGGTCGAAAGCGCGGGAAGAGCCGCGCAGGGCGTCGAGCGAGAGAGCGCAGACCACATCGGCGGATGCGGCCAGAGTCTCGGCGGCTTCCAACTCGAAGCAGCCGACGGCCAGCATGGCCTGGGTTCCGTTGATCAGGCTGACGGCCTCCTTGGCATGCAGGTCGATGGGCGCGATGCCCGCCAGAGAGAGCGCGCCTGCGCCGGAGAGAATCTCGCCCTGGAATTCGGCTTCGCCTTCGCCGATGAGGACGAGGGCCATGTGGGCGAGCGGAGCCAGGTCGCCGGACGCGCCCACGCTGCCCTGCGACGGGACCACGGGAGTGACGCCGCGGTTGATCATGTCGCACAGGCGCTCCGCGACCACGGGGCGGATTCCGGAGAAGCCCTTGGCGAGGACGTTGGCGCGGATGAACATCATGGCGCGGACCACTTCGCGGGGAAGCGGATCGCCGACGCCGACGGCATGCGAGCGGATGACGTTGCGCTGGAGTTGGTCGAGATCGGGGCCGGAGATGCGCACGTTCGAGAGCAGACCGACGCCGGTGTTGACGGCGTAGATGGGGGCGTCGCCGGAAGCCAGGCGGTCCACCACGTCGCGGGAGGACTGCATGCGAATCACGGCCGACGGGGCCAGGACAACTCCTGCGTCGGGCGCGCGGGCGGCGGCGCAGACATCCGAGATGGCGAGGGAGTGGCCGTCGAGGATCATGAGTGGCGCTTCTGGCGCGCGGAGATCAGCTCTTCGATGTTGACCAGTTCGGTGGGGTAATCGCCGGTGTAGCAGGCGTAGCAGAATTCGTGGCGCTGGTCGTCGTCCACGGCCTTGCGGAGGGAGGCGAGGGAGAGGTAGCCGACGGAATCGGCTTCGACGAAGCGGCGGATGCCCTCGACGTTGTGGTTGGAGGCGATCAGCTCGGAGCGGGTGGGCGTATCGACGCCATAGAAGCAGGGCGATACGGTGGGCGGGCAGGAGATGCGGAGGTGCACTTCGCGGGCGCCGGCCTGGCGGACCATGCGGACGATCTTGCGGCTGGTGGTGCCGCGCACGATGGAATCGTCAACCAGGACGACGCGCCTGCCCTGCAGAAGATAGCGGACGGGGTTGAGCTTGAGCTTGACTCCGAAATCGCGGATGGCCTGGCTGGGTTCGATGAAAGTGCGGCCGACGTAATGGTTGCGGATGAGGGCGTGGCGGAAGGGCAGGCCGGATTCGGCGGAGTATCCTATGGCGGCGGCGACGCCGGAATCGGGGACGGGGACGACGACATCGGCATCGGCGGGGCACTCGCGGGCCAGCAGGCGGCCGAGGTTCTCGCGCGATTCGGCGACGGCGCGTCCGAAGACCAGGGAATCGGGACGGGCGAAGTAGACGTGCTCGAAGACGCACTGGGCGCGCGGCTGCTCGGGGGCCCAGCGCTCGCGGGTGACGCCTTCGGGGCCGACGACGACCATCTCGCCGGGATCGACGTCATAGAGATAGACCGCGCCGATGAGATCGAAGGCGCAGGTTTCGGAAGCGAAGACGTAGCACTTGCGTCCGCCGGAGATTTCCATTTCGCCGACGGCGAGGGGGCGGAAACCGTGAGGGTCGCGGGCCACGATGATGCGGTCCTGGGCGAGGAAGACGAGCGAGAACGCGCCTTCGAGCTGGAGCATGGCGTCGCGGAGTGCGCCGGCCAGGGTGCGTTCGGAGGAATGGGCGACCAGGTGGAGGATGACTTCGGTGTCGCTGGAGGCCTGAAAAATGGCCCCGCGGCGGCCGAGGTCGGTACGGAGCTCGGTGGCGTTGGTGATGTTGCCGTTGTGGGCGACGGCCACCTTGCCCTTATTGCAGGAGACGGAGAAGGGCTGGGCGTTGAGGATGACGGTATCGCCGGCGGTGGAGTAGCGGGTGTGGCCGATGGCCAGTTCGCCGGGGAGGGTGGCGAGGACGGGCTTGGTGAAGATGTCGGCGACGTGGCCCATTTCCTTGCGGGTGTAGATTTCGCGGCCGTCGGTGGTGCAGATGCCGGCGCTCTCCTGTCCGCGGTGTTGGAGGGCGTAGAGGCCGAGATAGGCCAGTTTGGAGGCTTCGGGATGGCCGTAGATGGCGACTACGCCGCACTCGTCATGGAATTTATCTGGCATAGGGCTCCGGGGTCGGGAAAAGCGGCCGAGCTTCGCGCGGCTGGCCGAGTGCCACTCGGCCGCAGGTTACCAACCTGCCCCACATAAGATCAGGTGAGTTGCGATGGTAGGGACTGGTCATAGGTGGACTTTAGCGCGGAGATTTCCCAGGCGCCTAGGGTTATGGTTCGTTGGCGGATCTCTAAGCCTTTCTCCATCGTAACGCCGATGATTGGGGCTTCGATTTCGTATTTCGCGGCGATCGCGGCGACTTGTGCGGGATGAGACGTCGAAATCAGGATGCGGGACGGGGCCTCGTGGAAGAGGAGGATTTCGGGGCGAAGGTCGCTGGAGAGATCGACCTGAGCGCCGATTTCGGCGGGGCCGAAGGAACATTCGGCGAGGGCCACGGCGAGGCCGCCATCGCTGAGATCGTGCGAAGACTCGGCCAGGCCGTCGGCAATGATGCGGCGGATGGCGAACTGCACGCGCTGCTCGTATTCCAGATCGAGCGCGGGCGGAAGGCCCCAGAGACGGTGGAGGATTTCCTTGGCGTACTGGGTGCCACCGAAGCAGGTCTCATCGCTGTCGCCGAGACCGCCGATGAGCATGACGCTGCGACCGGGATTCTTGAAGGGGATGGTGACGGGAGCTTCGGTGGGAAGAAGTCCGACGATCCCCAGGACGGGCGTGGGGTTGATGCCTTCGCCCAATGTCTCGTTGTAGAGGCTGACGTTGCCGCCGGTGATGGGGGTGTCGAAGAAGCGGCAGGCTTCGGCGATGCCCTCGATGGCTTCGACGAGTTGGGCCATGATTTCGGGGCGCTCGGGGTTGCCGAAGTTGAGGCAGTTGGTGGCGGCGACGGGGCGCGCGCCGACGGTGGAGAGATTGCGGCAGGCCTCAGCGACGGCGAGAATGGCGCCCTGGCGAGGGGAGAGGCGGCAGTAGCGGCCGTTGCCATCGAGGGTCATGGCAATGGACGATCCGATTTCCTTGATGCGAAGAATGGCGGCGTCGGCGCGTTCGGGGCCGGCGATCGTGTTGGTGCGGACCTGATAATCGTACTGCTCCCAGATCCAGCGCTTGGAACAGATATCGGGCGCGGCGAGGAGGCGGAGCAGGTCGTTCTGCAGGTCGGCGGAATGGGGCCAGGGGCCGGGTTCGAGAGGGAGATCGGGGAGCGGGGCGACGGGGCGGTCGTAAATGGGGGCCTCGTCGGCCAGTTCGCGATTGGGAATTTCGGCGACGATCTCGCCGTGGTGGCGGACGCGGAGCTTGCCATCGCCGGTGACGACGCCGATTTCGGAGGCTTCGAGACCCCACTTGCGGAAGACGGCGAAGACCTCGTCCTGGCGGCCCTTGTCGGCGACGAGGAGCATGCGCTCCTGGCTTTCGGAGAGCATGATCTCGTAGGGGGTCATGCCGGTGGCGCGCTGGGGGACCTTATCGAGCTCGATTTCGATGCCGACTTCGCCGCGGCTTCCCATCTCGCAAGTGGAGCAGGTGAGGCCGGCAGCGCCCATGTCCTGAATGCCGACGATGGCGCCGGTCTTCATGGCTTCCAGGCAGGCTTCGAGGAGAAGCTTCTCCATGAAGGGGTCGCCCACCTGGACGTTGGGGCGCTTCTGCTTGGACTCTTCGGTGAACTCGGCGCTGGCCATGGAGGCGCCGTGGATGCCGTCGCGGCCGGTGCGCGCGCCCACATAAATGACGGGATTGCCGACGCCGGAGGCCTTGGCGTAGAAGATATCTTCCTTGCGGCAGATGCCGAGGGCGAAGACGTTGACGAGCGGGTTGCCATCGTAGCAGGGCTCGAAACGGCACTCGCCGCCGATGGTGGGCACGCCGAAACAATTGCCATAGTGGGCGATGCCCTGGACCACGCCGCTCAGGATGCGCCGATTGCGCGCGCCGGTCTGAGGATCGTCGAGGCGTCCGAAGCTGAGGGAATCGAGAACGGCGATGGGGTACGCGCCCATCGTAAAGATGTCGCGGAGGATGCCGCCCGAGCCGGTGGCCGCGCCCTGGAAGGGCTCGATGAAGCTGGGGTGGTTGTGCGACTCGATCTTGAAAGCGATGACGTAGCCGGAACCGATGTCGATGATGCCGGCGTTTTCCCCGGGGCCCTGGACGACGAGTTTGCCGCGGGTGGGGAGCTTCTTAAGATGGATGCGGGAACTCTTGTAAGAGCAGTGCTCGCTCCACATGACGCTGAAGATGCCGAGCTCGGTATAGGACGGCTCACGGCCAAGGATGGCGACGATCTTGGCGTACTCGTCGGGCGTCAACTGGTGCTGCTGGATGAGTTCGGGGGTGATGGCGACGGTCATGCGGGCACCGGCATTGAGTTGAGCAGGGAACGGAAGATGGCGAGGCCGTCGGCGGAACCCATGAGCGGATCGGAGGCGCGCTCGGGGTGGGGCATCATGCCCATGACGTTGCGCTCGCGGTTGAGGACGCCGGCGATATCGCGAAGGGAGCCGTTGGGATTGTCGAGATAGCGGAAGAGGACGCGATCCTCGGCTTCGAGCTGGTCGAGAGTGCGATCGTCGGCATAATAGCAGCCTTCGCCGTGGGCGATGGGGAGGTGGAGAACCTGGCCGGGCGGGATGGCGCTGGTGAAGATGGAATTGTTGGTGGCGGCGCGGAGACGGACTTGGCGGCAGATGAACTTGAGGCCGCGATTGCGGATGAGGGCGCCGGGGAGCAGGCCGGCTTCGACGAGGATCTGGAAGCCGTTGCAGATGCCGAGGACGGGACCGCCGGAGGCCGCGAAACTACGGACGGCCTTCATGACGGGCGAGAACTTGGCGATGGCGCCGCAGCGGAGGTAGTCGCCATAGGCGAAGCCGCCGGGGAGAATGACGGCATCGACACCGCCAAGCGAGGTGGAGTCGTGCCAGATGAATTCCGCGGGCTGCGCGAGATTGTGGGCGACCGCGTAGTGAGCATCGTGGTCGCAGTTGCTTCCGGGAAAGACGATCACGCCAAATTTCATGCGATTTGTTTTATGCGGGGGGGCAAATATTAGTGTAGCAAAGGCGGGCGGGGGGATCG
>Ga0181529_10001623_pt1 | contig 28451 bp, 15 predicted proteins | sample PEATcosm2014_Bin_36_FD_119763 | JGI IMG/M metagenome (GOLD analysis project Ga0181529, IMG submission 119763) | Peatland microbial communities from MTU Mesocosm Facility, Houghton, MI, USA - PEATcosm2014_Bin10_30_metaG | ecosystem: Environmental > Terrestrial > Soil > Wetlands > Peat | place... | reverse complement strand
TGGCCGCCCTGGCTAAGGAGGATGTGCCCGATTCCGTGCTGCGCGCCTACGGCGTGGATCATATCGAGTTCGGCCGCGAGTACATCATCCCCAAACCATTCGATCCGCGCGTGCTCATCTGGGAAGCCGCCGCCGTGGCGGAGGCCGCCATGGAAAGCGGCGTGGCCCAGCAACCCGTCGACATCCGGCTGTATCGCGATGCGCTCGAACGCCGCTTGGGCAAAGCCTACGAAGTCACCCGCGGCATGATCAACAAGGCTCGCAAGGAGCCCAAACGGGTCGTCTTCACCGAAGGCGAGGAAGGCAAAATCCTGCGCGCCTGCCAGATCCTGCTGGACGAGAAGATCGCCCAACCCATCCTGCTGGGCCGCGAGAGCATCATTCGTGCCCGGGCTGCCGAGTTGCGGCTGCACCTCAACGGCGTGCAGATTGTCGATCCCGCCACTTCGTCGCACCGCGATGTCTACGCCGACGAGTTTTTCAGCCTGCGCCAGCGCAAGGGCGTCACCAAGACAGAGGCCCACCAACTGATCCTGCACTACACCACCTTCGGCAGTATGATGGTCCGCCTGGGCGATGCCGATGCCCTGGTCGGCGGTCTCACCACCCACTATCCCGACACCATTCGTCCGGCTCTCGAAGTCATCGATGTGCGCCCCCAGTTGCGCCGCGTGGCCGGCGTGTATGTGCTGATCACGCCCAAAGGCGATATCTACTTCCTGGCGGACGCCACGGTCAATATTGACCCCACCGCCGAGGAGCTGGCTGAAATCGCCATTGAGGCCGCCGAAAAGGCCCGCCGCTTCGATCAGGAACCGCGCGTAGCCATGCTCTCGTTCTCCAATTTCGGCTCCACCCGCCATCCCCTGTCCGACAAGGTGCGCCGCGCCGTGGAGCTGGTGCGGCAGCGCGCCCCCGGATTGATGATTGATGGCGAAATGCAGGCCGACACAGCCGTCACGCCGCAGATTATCGAAGATACCTATCCTTTCAGCACGCTGCGCGGCGGCGCCAATGTCCTGATCTTTCCCAACCTCGAGGCCGGCAACATCGCCTACAAGCTGCTGCACCGCATCGGCGGATGCGACCTGATCGGTCCGCTGCTGACCGGTCTTTCCAAGCCCGTGCACGTGTTGCAGCGCGGCGCCGAAGTCAACGAAATCGTGCATGTGGCCGCGGTTGCGGTGGTGGACGCCCAGCAGGTCGGCAAGCCCTATCGCACCCTGGCCGTCAGCATCGGAGATTAGTCCGCATTGAAGATATTCGTTATAACAACTATAATCGTGGGGTGAGCGGGAAACTGGCGGCCGAGCTTCGGCAGACCAAGCCTTTTGCTTCGATCGAAGAAGAGGCGCTGCTGAACCTCGCCCGCACGCATGAATTCGTGCAGCAGCAGATGGCCGAATTCTTCAAACAGTTTCAGCTCACCGCCACGCAGTACAACATTCTGCGTATCCTCCGCGGCGCCGGCAAGGACGGCATCAGTTGCTCGCAGGCCGCCGAACGGATGGTCACCTCCGACCCCGATATTACCCGCTTGCTCGACCGCCTGGCGACACGCCACTTGATCGCCCGCGAACGGAGCCGCGAGGATCGGCGCGTTGTGATCACCCACATCACCACCGAAGGACTCGATCTGCTCAAAACCATCGACCGCCCGCTCGCCGAGTTCGTCAAGAAACTGGTGGGCCATTCCGGACGCGAACGCCTGGAGCAACTCATCGAGATTCTGGAATCCATGCGCTCCGCCTGAGCATCTTTCCAGGTGTGATATTTGTTATCACGATTATCGTTATAGGAGAGCATCATGTCCACGTTAACCGGCGCGCCAGTTCATGAGTTGATTCGCGACCGCTGGAGTCGCCGCGCGATTTCCAGCGCGCCCATTGACGGCGACACCCTGGCATCGCTGCTGGAGGCAGCCCGCTGGGCCGCGTCGTCCATGAACGAGCAGCCCTGGCGCTTCCTGGTAGCCGATCGCCAGCGCGACCCGCAGACGCATGCCCGCATCGTGTCCATGCTGGCTCCCTTCAACGCCGCATGGGCGCAGCGCGCGCCGGTGCTGATTGTGGTCGTCGCCAAGACGCACTTCACCCGCAATGACGCCGTGAACCGTCACGCCTGGTACGACACCGGCGCCGCCGTCGCGCAACTCTCGCTGCAGGCTACCGCTTTGGGACTCGGCGTGCACCAGATGGGCGGCTTCGATGCCGCCCAAGCGCGCACCGTTCTGAACATTCCGGATGGTTTCGAGCCTGTGGTCGTCCTGGCCATCGGTTATCCTGGCGACGCCGCCAGCCTCACCGAGGAGTTGCGCGCCCGCGAGTTGTCCCCCCGCCAGCGCCGTCCGCTCACCGAATTAGTCTACGAAGGCGCCTGGGGCGAGGTCACCGGCGGGAGGCACTGAGTCACTGGCAAAGCAGTTGAGGAATGTTCTCAAAGTGCCGGTCGCGCGTGATCAGCACCAGGCCGTGTTCCAACGCCAAAGCGGCAATCCACAGGTCGTTGTCCGGAACTGGAGTCCCGGCGCGCTTGAGCTGAATGAACAGACGCGCGTAGTGTTCCGCAGTTTCCCTTCCGGGCAGAAGCACTTCGACTGTCGGCTTGCCCAGCACCTCCTGCAACAGGGTTTCGTTGCGGAGTTGCCGGTTGCCGCCCAGAAACCCTGCTTTGATCTCGGCCAGCACGATCAGCGGAATCCAGACCTGTTCGCAGATCCCCAGAGCGTCCGCTAGCGCCACGTCGCCTTGAAGAAGATCCGACAGCCGGCTGGTGTCGAGCGCGACTCTCACTTCCACCGATCCCAGTCAATTTGGCGTTGCGAGCTCAGGATTTCATCGAAACCCGGATCCGCAACCCATCGCCCTGCCAGGTCGGAGAAATCCGCCCGCTTCTGTTGACCGACTGTCGCTTTGGTCAACTCCTATCTTTCCAACATCAAGTCTAACCGGATCCGTCAGCACGTTCCATCTCTCCCAGAGCTTCCGCCATCTGCCCCACCAGCAGATCCGCGTCGGCGCGCGAGAACACCATTGGCGGCTTGATCTTGATCACATTGTGGAACGGACCGTCGGTGCTCAACAGAATCCCGCGATCCTTCATGCGATTCACCAGTTCCGTCGCCTCGTCGCCCGCCGGTTCGCGCGTCGCCAGGTCGCGCACCAGTTCGATGCCCACGAACAATCCCAGCCCGCGCACGTCGCCGATCAGTCGATGCCGCCCGCTCAACTCCCGCAGCCCGTCCATCAGGTAGCCGCCCACGTCGAGCGCATTCTCCTGCAGCCGCTCGTCGCGGAGAATGTCCAGCACCGCCAGCCCCACCGCGCACGATACGGGATTTCCGCCGAACGTGTTGAAGTACTCCATGCCGTTGGCGAACCGCGCCGCGATCTCCGGCGTCGTCACCACCGCGCCCATGGGATGCCCGTTGCCGATCGGCTTGCCCATGGTGACGATGTCCGGCGCCACCCCTTGCGTCTGAAACATCCAGAAGTCGCTGCCGGCGCGGCCGAAGCCGGTCTGCACCTCATCGGAAATGCACACCCCGCCCGCTGCCCGCACCGCCGCGAATGCCTCGCGCAGGAATCCCGCCGGCAGAATCGTCTGCCCGCCGCAACCCACTGCCGATTCGCAAATGAACGCCGCCACGCCTTTCCGCGCGGCCTCCGCCACGTGCCCGGCGTAGCGCGACCCCGCATCCGCCCCGCCATACCGGCCGCGATAGACATCCGGTAGCGGCGCCATATGAACCCACGGCGGCTGGCCGCGCCCGCCCCGCCCGTTGAATTTGTACGGGCTGATGTCGATCAGCGTGCTGGTATTGCCGTGGTACGCCGCGTCCACCACCACGATGTCCTGGCGCCCGGTGTGGGCCCGCGCCAGACGCAGCGCCAGTTCGTTGGCTTCGCTGCCGCTGCACACCAGGTACACCACGCTAAGCGGCTCGGGCAGCGTCGACGTCAGACGCGCCGCGTACTCCGTGAGCCCTTCATTCAGATAGCGCGTATTGGTATTCAGGCGCGCCATCTGCCGCGCCGCCGCTTCCACCACGCGCGGATGGCCGTGCCCCACATGGGTGACGTTGTTGACGCAATCCAGGTACGCGCGGCCGCCCGCATCGTAGAGGTGCTGCTTCCAGCCGTGCGTGATGTGCAGCGGCCGGTCGTACGACAAGCTCAGCGACGGTCCCACGCGCGCCCGCCGCTCGGCGAGCAATTGCTCCTCCGTCGAACCGTCGCGGCACGCGCGCTCCAGCACCTCGCCCGGCCAATCCTTCGGCATGCCGCTCAGCCGCTCCAGCAGAGTCCACGCCGGCGAATTGCTGATGTTCAGATAATCGTTGTCGGGCGCTGCTTGCTTCTGCCACGCCGCATAACACACACTGAGCGCCAGACGCGCCCTCGCCAGAGGATACAGCGCGCCGATCTCCGCCTCGGTCAGCGGCCGTTCCCGATGATACGCCGCCGTCACCTGCGCCGCCGCCGCGATGGGGTCGCGCTCGCCCAGCATCACGTACGCCAGCGCGATCGCCAGGTCGCAGACCGTGGCCGAGTGCACCATATCGCCGAAGTCCAGCAGCGACACCACCCGCGTCGAGGCCGCGTCCACCAGCACGTTGTAGTCGTTGGCGTCGCCGTAGATCACGCTGTGGCGCAATCCGTTCCAATCCAGCCGGCCGCACGCATCGAGCAGAGGCTCCGCCAGCGCCCGTCGCTCCGCCGGCAGCAGATCCAGATGAGGACGCGCCATCTCATACCGCTGCAAGTCCCAATGAAACACCCGCTGCGCCGCCTCGTGCGAGAACGTCTCGAGCGCGTTATCGGTCAGAGCCAGCGCCCGTCCGAGCGAAGCCAGCAACCGCGGACTGCGCGGCCGCACCTGCGCCAGGCAGACGCCGTCCACCCACGTCAGCAGCCGCACAAAATGGCGACCCTCTTCGATTTCGCGTCCCGCTCGCGACGCTACCAGCCGCGGCCACGCCAGCTCCGGAACGCGCCCGGCCAGCCAACCGAGCGCCTGGTTCTGCAGCTCCAGCACCGCGCGCCGCTCCTGCGAATTGGCGATCTTGAGGACGTACTGCGCGCCCGACGCGTCGCGAAGCTGGAAGTTCTGATCGCGTTCGCTCGGAAGCTCGACGGCAGCCGCATCGAGCCCATACAGTTCTGCCGCCAGGCGCGCCGCGTCGGCCGGAGTCAGGCGGGGAGCGGTTTCGACCAGAGCCATGGCGACCCTAGCTCTGCGCCGTTCCCGCCGCCGCGGGCTTCGGAGGCGGAGTGAAGTGCAGCGCTCCGCTTTCCGCCGCCATCAGATTGGCCAGCATGCGCGCGTGCGGACCGCCCGGCAACAGCGCAATCCGCGCGTTCGACGCCAGCATGCGCTGCGTCTCCAGCACCTCGAACAGCGCGTCGGCCACAGCCGGCTCCTGCGCGATCTCCTGGAACGCCTGGCCCAGCGTGCCCGGCCGGATGGCCGCCGCTTTAGCAAACTCGATGGCCGCCTCCCGCTCCGCCGAACTGGTGATCACGCTCACCTGGTTGGCCCCCGCCTGCTTAATCGCCGACGTCACCTGCCGCAGCCGGTTCACCACTTTCTCCTCGATCTGCTTGATCATCCCCGCGTCGCGGAAATGCACCTTGCGGATGTACACCGACCCGAGTTGGTATCCCCACTCCGTCGATTTGCTGGTCACCTCAGCCCGCACTGTCTGGCTCATGTTATGCCGCGTCTGCAGCATCTCCGCCAGCGGCATGTTGCTCAAACACCGCACCGTGGCGTTGCTGACGTTGGCGCGCAGCGACCCGCGCGGGTCGGTATTCTTGAACAGGAACCCCAGCGGGTCGGTGATCAACATCTCATACCAGATGCCGATTCCCATGGGCGCGCCTTCCTCCGAATTGACCGGCTGGCTGCGCAGATACTCCTGGTCGAGCCGTAAATCGAGCACGTAGCACGATCCCAGCAAATTGATGAAGAACGCCTTCAGACCCAGCTTGGCGGGCAGGAAATGCAGCCCCGGATCGTCGATCACACCGGCTACTTTTCCGAACAGCATGTACACCCGGCAGGTTCGCTCTTTCACGATGGCGTAGAGTCCGAAAATGCGGCACACCGCCAGCAGGATCGGCTCGGCCACAAACAGGCCGATGAACACCACCACCGCGGCCACCAGAACTTCCGTGATCGCATCCATTATTTTCCAGCCTCCAGATAAATCTGCTGCGCTTTGTCGAACAACGCCAGCCGCACGTTCCGCATGTACGCCCCCAGCACGTTGGGGCCGCCCTTGTACAAGGTGGAAAGTTCCGCCGCCAGCGACTTCACCGGTTCCACCTCGGCCTGCGCGCGCAAGGTTTCTATTTCCACCGCGCGCCTGGATTGCACCACCCGCTGATCCGCGGATGCCTGCGCCAGGCTGATATCGCTCGACACCTGGTTGTGGGCCGTATTAATGGCCGCCAGCGCCGATTCCACATCGGGCGGCGGATCGATGCCGGTAATCAGCGAGGCATCGAAGATTACGCCGTAGCGCGCCGGAGTGGCGCGGCATTCCGAGTCCATGTACTCGTTCAGGTCGCGCAGATTCTTGCGCAGATCGTTGATCGAGATCCCCGTCATTTCGCCGGTCGCCAGCGATCCGGCAACGTCCGGGACCGCTCCCGGCACGGCGCCGGCGGCCAGCGGAGGCGCCTTGGCTTCGAAGTTGGCGATGCGCTGCCGCAGCACGGAAACAAAATACGCCAGCACATGCACGAACGGCTTCTTGATGCCGAAGAGAAATGCGTACAGATTCGCTTCGCTCACGCGGTAGCGGATTTGACCGGTCAGTCCGGTATTGAGCTGATCTTTCGTCACCGCCTCCAAACGCGACCCGGCGTCATTGGCCCCCGGATCTTCCAGATCCACGGCCATGTTCATGGTCATGGTGGCGATGGACACCTTGTGCACCTTCTCCCAGGGCATCTTGAAGTAAGGTCCGCCGGGCGGCACCACGCGGACCTGTGGGTAGACATACCGCGGCCGTTCCTCGGGAAGCAGGAACTCCGCGATGGGGTCGTCGAGAGTGGTTTTGTTTCCGGGAACGCGTTCGGCCCGTCCGAAACTGGTCTTGACCGCGCGCTCGTTTTGATCCACGGTGTACACGCCCATCAGCAGGAATCGCACCACGAACCATGCGAGGAATCCGATGAGAGCGCCTATGAGAACTTGCATGAGCACCTCACGGGTAGTATAGCCGCAGGCACGCCGGAACGGCCCAAGCGCTCCGTGTGCACCCGTCTGCGCCCGCATGCTCGCAACACGCCGCGTCTTCCCGCATGCGCCCCGTTCGCCCACGCACGCCGTCTGTGCCGTGTTGGGCGGCGTGCGCCGCGGGCCTTGGAACCGCGCGCGTGAGCGAGCGGCCAGAGCCGTGCAAGATGCCGCTAGACTCCCGGGAATTTCGCGCGTAGTAGTGGCGCCGCGCGACGCCGCGAGGCATAATGGAGGACTGACGAGGTAACCCCGTGAGACGCAGATTCACCCCAGTTTTAGCGATAAAAGTCCTCGCCGCCGCCGTTGCGGCCCTGCTGTGCGCCTACGCCGTTGTCGCGCAAACCACCCCTTCTCCGGCGCCCGCTCCGGACCCCAAACAGGATGCCAAGATGAAATGGTTCCGCGAGGCCAAGTTCGGCCTCTTCATTCACTGGGGCCTCTATTGCATCCCCGCCGGCGAATGGAAAGGTCAGCCCATCCCCGGCATCGGCGAATGGATCATGAATCGCGCCCACATTCCGGTCAAGGAGTACGAACAACTCGCCGGCCAGTTCAATCCCGTGAAGTTCGACGCCGAAGCGTGGGTGAAGATGGCCGAAGATGCCGGCATGAAGTACATCGTCATCACCTCCAAACACCACGACGGCTTCGCCATGTACCACTCCACGGTGAGCAAATACAACGTCTACGACGCCACCCCCTTCCACCGCGACCCCATCAAGGAACTCTCCCAGGCCGCCGCGCGCCACCATATTCGCTTCGGCGTCTACTACTCTCAGGTGCAGGACTGGCACGAGCCCGACGCCAACGGCAATACCTGGGACTTCGGTCCCGACGATGCCCACAAGGATTTCGACAAGTACATGAACGAGAAGGCCCTCCCGCAGGTCCGCGAACTGCTCACCGGCTACGGCCCCATCTGCCTGATCTGGTTCGATACTCCGCGCGGCATGATCGATGGCGCGCACGCCGACCGCGGACAGAAATTCCTCGACCTGGCGCACAAGTTACAGCCCGCCAGCCTGATCGATGGCCGTCTGGGCATCAAGGGCGACTACCGCTCCATGGGCGACAACGCCATTCCCAACCAGGTGGTTAAGGAGGATTGGGAAGTCCCCGCAACCCTCAACCACACCTGGGGATTCAAGAAGGACGATACCGACTGGAAGACGCCCGCCGACCTCACCTTCAAGCTCGTCGACATCGTCAGCAAGGGCGGAAATTATCTGCTGAACGTCGGACCCACCTCCGAAGGCGTAATCCCGCAAGCCAGCCAGGACAATCTGCGCGCCGTCGGCGCGTGGCTGAAGATCAACGGCGAGTCCATCTACGGCGCCGGTCCCACCCCCTTCGGCGACGAACTCGGCGCGCCCGATCCCACTCAGAAGGACAAGAAGGGCAACCCCACCTTCCACGTCGCTACCGATTGGCGCTGCACCACCAAGCCTGGAAAGCTGTACATCCACCTCTTTAAGTGGCCCACCGAGTGGTTCCAGGTCTCCGGCGTCACCAGCACGGTGAGCAAGGCGTACCTGTTGTCCGACAAGAGCCGCAAGCCTCTGAAGGTGAAGCAGGGTGGCCACAACGTAGCCATCCTGCTGCCCGCGACCGCCCCCGACAAGATCGATTCCGTGCTGGTGCTGGCGCTGGAAGGCAAGTAGCCGTCTTATGTAGGGCGTACCGTTAGTCTGCGGCGGGTTGTCAACCTGGTTGCCGACCCGCGGTGCAGGTCCGCCTTGCGCTGCCGGCCGCTCCCGTTCCCACTCATTCCAGATCTCTATCTCCTTTATTTCCACCCCCAATCCCTCCCGCACATCGGAGTCCACCCCGCCCTCGTGCTATTGCTGAAGACGGAAGAATCCCATGCCGTCCACTCCCATCGCCGTCCTCCCGGAGAAACCTACCAAACGAACCCATTTCTCCCCGCACCGCTATGAAACCGAGCCACTTACTCCGCCGGAAACGTACCCCAAACGAACCCATCCCGGCGCGCGTCCAAGTACCTTGGTAGAATCGGAACAGGGCCATATGCCTGCTGCTCCCACCCATTCAACCGCCCGGGAGATCATTCTCGAAATCGTGCGCAACATGCGGGAGGGTCTCGAACCCCTGCACTATTCCACCCTGGCGCCGGCCATCTACCACGTCTATCTCCATCCGGACGACCTCGATCGCCTGCGCGGCATCCTCCCGCGCATCCTCGATGAAGCCCGCCAGGCGCTCGATTCCGAGGTGGAAGCCCTCAACCGCGCCTCCCTCGCCGAACGCCTCAAAATCACCCGCCGCTCCGATCCCAAGATCACCGCGCCCGAGGCCGGTTGGCAAATCCGCATCCTCGAAAACACCGACGACGGCGTCGATCCCGGCGATATCGTCATCTATTCCGAACTGGCGCTGCCCACCAAGACCGAATTCGGCGCCGGATCCATGACCAAGCGCATCGCTACCCGCCGCCTCGGCGGCACGCTCTCGTCGTCTTCCAGCTACGACAAACCGCCCAGCCCGTCGCTCGCGCCTCCGCCGCCGCTGCCAGTCGAACCACCAGTCGCGGAGGCCCCGCCGGCCGCATCCGGGGAGACCGGAACTTATGCCGTCCTCGAATATGAGGACCAGGGCGGTCGCAAACTCTACCGCATGACCAAGGACCAGATCGTGGTCGGCCGCGGCGGCCGCGACTACTGGACCGATCTCAAGCTCGATACCCTGCCGGACATTTCGCGCGAGCATTTCCGCCTGCGCCGCGACGCCGGCGGCAAGTTCTTCCTCAAAGATCTCTCCCGCCTGGGAACCACCATCAACGGCGAACCGGCGCCCTCCAGCATGGAGTTCGTGGACGGCCAGAAGCGCGATCGCAACGTGGAGGCGGCGGTGCCGAATAAGGCCCGGATCGGCCTGGCCGGCGTCCTCTTCCTGGAATTCCGAAGTATCACGTGATGGCCAGGGGACAGGTGCGGTTCGCCGGCGCCAGCGACCCCGGTCGCGTCCGCCGGAACAACGAAGACGCCTGGTACGCCGATCCCGATCGCGGCGTCTTTCTGGTGGTCGATGGCATCGGCGGCCAGGCAGCCGGCGAAAAGGCCGCCGAAATCGCCGTCGGACGCCTGCGCGCCCGCCTCGAGCGGCAGACCGGCACCGCCGAGCAGCGCATCCGCGAGGCCATCACCATGGCCAATAATGAGATCCTCCACGCCGCCCGCTCGCGGCCGGAATGGGAAGGCATGGCCTGCGTCCTCACCGTCGCCGTGCTGGAAGACGGCTGGGCCACCGTGGGGCACGTGGGCGATTCCCGGCTCTACCAGGTCAGCCGCGGAGGGATCCGCAAGATCACCCATGACCATTCACCGGTCGGCGAGCGTGAGGACAACCGCGAGCTCAGCGAAGCCGAAGCCATGCGCCATCCCCGCCGCAATGAGGTATTTCGCGATGTCGGCTCCGAAGAGCGTTCCCCCGACGACCCCGGCTTCATCGAGATCCAGCGCGTTCCCTTCGCGCCCGATACCGCCCTCCTGCTGTGCAGCGATGGCCTGAGCGACCAGGTGCCGTCCCAGGAAATCCGCCTCGCCGCCGCCCGCCACGCCGGCCACCCCGAGGACACCGTCCGCGAATTGATCGACGCCGCCAATCGCGCCGGCGGCAAGGACAATGTCACCGTGGTGGTGGTGGAGGGCGAGACCTTCGATCGCACGCCCACGGTTCCCGAAACCGCGGCCGCTCCACCCACACCCGGACCGCTCACTGGCCGCGCGGCCATGTTCCTCTACGGCGCGCTGCTGGCGGCGGCTGCTTCGTTTGCGGTCTATTGGTTCACCCGCCCCGTTCCCGTCCCGCTGCCGCACATCCCGGCCGCGCTGGTGGTCGGCGAGGGCGCCAGGTTCTCCACCATTGCCGACGCCATGAACCACGCGCAATCCGGCGACACTGTGGAAGTGCTGGCCGGCGAGTATTTCGAACAGGTCCGCCTGAAGAGCGGCGTCACGCTACGCAGCCGCGTGCCGCACGACGCCGTGCTGCGCCCCGCTCCCTTGAGCCGCGGCGCGGCGGTGGTCGGCGAGAACGTCAAGGCAGCCCGCTTTGGCGGTTTTCGCATCGTCTCCGACGCGCAAAAACCCATAGCCGCCGGGATCGAACTGACCGACTCGGATGTCGACCTGTCGCAGGTGGAAGTCGAGGGCGCGGGTATCGGCATCGGCATTTCGATCCGCGGCTCCGGCAACGTAGGCCTGGTGGGCAGCACCATCGAGGACTGTTCCGCGGAGGGTCTGCTGATCGCCGGCCCGTCCACGCCGTGGATCTCGCACAACCTCATCCGGCGCAACAAAGGAGCCGCCGTCGCGGCGCGGGAAGGCGCGCGCCCGGTGCTGGACGGGAACGTCTTGGAAAAAGGCACGCTCGATCTGCCGCCGGAGATCCTGAATACCCTGAAGGAACGGAACCTGCTGCTGGACATCCGGCCCGGCCGCGCCGCGCCCGCCGCGGTTCCACAGAAAAAAGAATGATCGCTCCCGCCGGCCGAAAACTCGGGAAGTACGAGATCCGCCAGAAACTAGGACGCGGCGGCATGGCCGACGTCTACCTGGCGCAGGATACCGCCGAGGGCCACTTCGTGGCGCTCAAACTGATCGAGCACGCCGAGGATGTCGATACCCGCGATTCCATTGAAGCCGAGCGGCGCGGCGCCGAATTGCAGGCCCGCCTCGCCGCCATCGAACCGCGTGTGGCGCGCGTCTACGATTCGGGCGACCTGGAAGGCTTTTTCTTCATCGCCATGGAGTACATCGACGGTCAGGACCTGGCCGAATTGATGCGCCGCGGACCCCTGGCCGTGGGATTCGCCGCCGACACCGCCATCTCCGTGGCGCGCGCCCTGGAAAGCGCCCACTCGCTCGAAGTCACCATCGAAGGGCGCGAATTCAAAGGCATCGTCCACGGCGACATCAAGCCGAAAAATATCCGCATCGACAGCCGCGGCGAGGTCCGCATCCTCGATTTCGGCATAGCCAAGGCGCTGGCGCTGTCCCGCCGGCTCACCCGCAACGAATTCGGCAGCGTCCCCTACGCCTCGCCCGAGCGCCTCGATTCCGGCGAGGTGGATGCGCAGTCCGATCTCTGGTCGCTGGCCGTCATGCTGTACGAAATGACCACTGGCCTGCAGCCCTACCACGCCGAAAGCACCGAGCGCCTGGAGCGCATGATCCGCTCGCACATCGCCCCGCCGCCCGCTCCCGATCCTTGTCCCGAACCGCTGCGCCGCATCCTCATGAAAGCCATGGCGCCCGAAGTGGATCAACGCTACGCCTCCGCGCACGAACTGGCTGAGGACCTGGCGGCCTTCCGCTCCGGCGGCGAAGTGCGCGCCGCAGCCGAGGATCTGGACGCCACCCGCCGCACCTTCCGCCGCGACTCCGACGAGACGCGCCGCACCTCGCCGGCCTCCGACAACGATGACACCCACCGCTCCCCGCGCGCGCAATGGAGCAAACCGTCTACCTGGCCGTTCCGCAAACGCGGCAATTCGTGGTGGACGTGGTCCCGAAGCATGCGGGCGGTAGCCGTTCTGGCGGTTGCGTTTGTCGTCGTGGGCCTGGTGACCGCGACGGCGGATTACCGGCTGTACCGCGCCGGGAAGGCGCTGGAACGCCAGATCCAGTCCGAGCAATTGAACGATCCCGACCAGATCTGGACGAAATGGACGGAACTTTCCGGCTCCAATGCGTCGTCTCTTCTGTTGAGCGGACCGCGTGGAGTAGTGAAGGAGCGGCTTCTCGCCTCGGCCAATCACGTGATCACCCTATTTCGCAACGGTCAGGCCCAGCCCATTCAGGATTGGGAACGCGCCCGCGTGATGCTCGCCGATGCTCTGTCGCTCGATCCGGACGACGACGTGCGCGGCGAATTGCGCTTGAGCGAAGGCCACATCGAGCGCATCCGCGGCGTTTATAACAAGGACAATAAGGAACTGGTGACCGCCGTTGAGAAGTTCACCGAAGCGCAGAAGCTGATGCCCCGCTCGGCCGATCCGCAACTGGCGCTGGCGCAGCTCTACGTTTACGGAATGAAGGACATCGACAAGGCGTACGATGCCCTGCGCGCAGCCCAGAAGCTGGGCCATCCGCTGGGCGCCCGCGAGAACCAGCAACTGGCGGACGGATATCAGGACCGCGCCGACCAGTTATTCCTCGACGCCGGCAACGTCCGCGGCCTGCCGCAGGAGAAGGACCAACTCGACCGCGCCGCCGCGGATTACCAGCGCGCCCTCGATCTCTACCAGAGCATCGCGCCCTACGGCCACGCCACCAAATCGGCCGCGCGCGTGCAGGCCAGCCTCGAGAGCCTGAACATCCGCCTGGCGCAGATCGCGTCCGCCGGCACCGCTTCGTCCAAGAACTAATTATGGTCACGAATTCCAGGAGCGCAGATTCCCCTCTCGCGGAGCATTTTGCCGGCGCCTGGAACCGCGAGCGTGAGCGAGCGGCCCGACACAGAGTTGCGGCCGCCGCCGTAGGAACAATCGAGAACCGAGGCGGTCTCGTCCGCCGCTCTGGCCGCTCCCTGCCGGTCGCGGTTCCAAAGCGCTCCGCATTGCGGGGCGGATTGTCAACCCGCCTCCTGACGCGTCCGCCGGTACCCCCCGAGGCTCACTAACCATGGCCATTACCCAAAGCCGCGCCGGCGAACGAGGCGACCCCAGACGCGGCCGCCGCCCAGGCCCGTCGTGGCGTCTGCAGGAACTGGCCGCACTGGTGGTGGCCGGACTGCTGGTGGGAACCGCGCTCCACCAGGTATTTCAGGTCAAGTCGCAGAACCTGGCCGCCATCGAGGCCGGATTGGCCTCCAAACAACTGCTGGACCTCAACAGCCTGGGCGCGCGCGAGGACCTGCTGCCGGCGCTCACCATGTTCCCGTCGCAGGCGGAGCGCGATTTCGTGGCGCGCAAGATCTATGACGCCGCCGGCGCTCTCTCCAACGTCGGCGCCCTGGCCCGCCTGCGCGTCGCTCCCGAGGAATTGCGCGCGCGCGGGTTGGAGCCGATTCGCGACCGCTTGAACGGCCGGCCGTCGGCACCGCTGCTGTCGGGCGATGAGTTCCGCAAGCTGAAACCGCTATTCGTGGTGCGGCGTCCCGAGCAGTTCCGCCATTCCTTCCGGCTGTGGGCCGGCTGCTTCCTGGGCGCGTTTCTGCTGGTGCACATCTGGTGGAGCGTCTCGCGCTTTCGCGGCGACGCGCTGCTGCTGCCGGTGGTCATGGTGCTCACCGGCGTCGGGCTGGTGCTCATGGTCAGCCTGCGCGATCCCGTCCGCGACAACCTGCTGTTCGCCGATTTCGCCCAGGGCGCGGCGCTCGGCTGCTTGCTGCTGGCCGCCGTGAGCGGCCTGAATTTCCAGCGGCTCTTCGGCAAACTGAGCTTCGTCCCGCTGATCCTGAGCTTCCTGCTCTCCCTGGCGCTGGTGCTCTTCGGGTCGGGGCCCGGAACCAGCGACGCCAAGGTCAACCTGCTGGGATTTCAACCGGTGGAGATCATCCGCCTGCTGCTGGTGTTGTTCCTGGCCGGCTACTTCGCCAACCGCTGGGACGTGCTGCGGCACGCGCGCGAAACCCGCGGCCGCCTGGCGCTGCTCACCCGCTACCTGGACATTCCGCCCATCGAATACACCCTGCCGGCGGCGGTGTGCGTGGCGCTCTCGCTGATCTTTTTCTTCGTGCAGAAGGATATGGGACCGGCGCTGGTGTTTGCCTGCCTGTTCCTGGCGCTCTACGGCATCGCACGCGGCAGCGTGATGGTGCCGCTGATCGGCGTGGCGATGGTGGCCGGCGGATTCGTCGCCGGGTTCTACGCCGGCGTGCCGCACACCGTGGGCGAGCGCGTCTCCATGTGGCTCTCGCCGTGGAACAACATGATCCACGGCGGCGACCAACTGGCGCATTCGCTGTGGGCGTTTGCGACCGGCGGCGTGGCGGGCATGGGAATCGGCCGCGGCGATCCGCAGGTGGTTCCGGCTGCCCATACCGACCTGATCCTCTCCGTGCTGGGCGAAGAGTGGGGCTTCTTGGGCGTGGCGGCGGTGTTCCTGCTGTACGCCTGGATTGTGTACCGCGCGCTGCGCATCGCCCTGCGCGCCGCCACCGATTACGAGTTCTTCCTGGCGGCCGGCCTGGCCGCGGCCACCGCTCTGCAACTGCTGCTGATCTCCGCCGGCTCTCTGGGCGTAGGCCCGCTCTCCGGCGTGGTGACGCCGTTCCTCAGCTACGGCCGCACCGCCATGTTGTCGAATTTCCTGGTGATCGCCATGCTGGCGTCCATCTCCGCGAGGCAAAAGGCGCCGGCGCCGGAGGATGCGGCGCAACCGTTCCGCCGTCCGGTGCTGGCCGCCGGATTGGTATTGGCCGCGGTGGGCGCGGTGGTGCTGGCGAAGGCGGCCTACGTTCAGGTCTGGGACAGCGCCGGCCTCATGACCCAGGGAACGCTGGTGGTGCAGGCCGATGGGGCGCGCCGCTACCAGTACAATCCGCGGTTCCTGGAAGTGATGCGGCAGATTCCCAAAGGCGCTATCTACGATCGCAACGGCCTGCCGCTCGCCACCAGCGACTGGCAGGAGGTGCAGAAGCACCACGACGAATACCAGCAGCTCGGCGTCAATCTGGACCACGCCGTCAGCTCCGCCGACAGCCGCCATTATCCGCTCGGTCCGCTGCTCTTCGACCTGCTGGGCGATCTGCGCACGCGGCTGCGCTGGGCCGCGGGCAACACTTCCTTCGTGGAGCGCGATTCGGCGCGCCGCCTGCGCGGCTTCGACGAACGGCCCACGCTGCTCGAGATCAAGAATCCCAAGACCGGCAAGATGGAGAAGGTGGTCCGCTACGACTATCGCGAGCTGGTACCGCTGGTGCGCCACCAGGACGATCCGCGGAGTCCCGAGATGCGGCGCGTGCTCGACCGGCCGCGCAACGTGCGCATGTCCATCGACGCGCGTCTGGAAGTGCGCGTGGCCGAGATTCTGAACAAACAACTGCAGACCCTCGGCAAACAGAAAGCCGCCGCCGTGGTACTCGACGCGGCCACCGGTGACCTGCTGGCCGCGGTCAGCCTGCCGCTGCCGCCCGATCCCGGGCCGGGCGCGAAAGCCTCCGACATTCCGCTGGCGCCGCCGGGCGATGCCAACCCATACCTGGATCGGGCGCGCTACGGACTCTACCCTCCCGGGTCGACCTTCAAGGTGGTGACGGCCATGGCCGCGATGCGCAAGGACATGCAGTTGACCCACAAAACGTACGAATGCATCCGCCTGCCCGATGGCCGCGTCGGCAATTTCATGAAGGGCTCGAAGCGGCCGATCCGCGACGATGTCATGGACCGCGAGCCGCATGGCACGCTCGACATGGAGCACGGCATCATCGTGTCGTGCAACGCCTATTTCGCGCAGTTGGGAACCTACGACGTGGGGTCGGGCGCGCTGTTCGATACCGCCGCGCTGCTGGGAATCGCCGCCGCCAGCCCGAATACCGCGGCGCAGTTGCAGAAATCGCTGCCGCAATCGTCCTATGGACAGGGACAGGTGGTAGCGTCGCCGTTCCAGATGGCGCGGGTGGCCGCTACGGTGGCCAGCGGCGGGGCCATGCCACAGGGGCGCTGGGTCACCGATGAAACCAACACGCGCAACCTCGCTCCACAGACGGTGTTGAGCGCCGAAGCGGCGCAAACGCTGGGCAAATTCATGCATGAAGTGGTGACCAATGGTACCGGCCGGCGCGCCGCGGCAACCGGCATAGCCATAGCCGGCAAGACCGGCACGGCGGAATTGGCCGACGCGCCGTCGCACGCCTGGTTCATCGGGTTTGCGCCCTACGGCGGCAGCGGCCGTAAGATTGCGGTCTCGGTACTGGTAGAGAATGGAGTGTACGGCGGAACCGCCGCCGCGCCGGCCGCGTCCGAGATTGTGGACGCCGCGGTAAAATTGGGCCTGATCCAGCCATGAGCCTCTTTTCCGAAATCGAAAAGACCATCGAACGGGGTTTTCGCCATTGGACCGAAAAGATGTTCGGCCGGGCGGATTCCGACGATCTGGTGGTGGTGCAGCGCGCCATTCTGGACGAAGTGGAAACCAAGATCCGGACGGTGGCGCGCGGCGAGAGGGTGTTTCCGTTCCCCAGTCTGACGGTGACGCTGATTTCCGCCGACGCCAAGCAGCGGGAACTGTACGAGGCCGCGTTCGGCGGCGAGGACCGCCTGCAGAATGACATCCGCGAGGCGCTGAAGGGCTCGGGATGCCAGGTGCCGCGGGGGTTCTCGGTAGCCGTAGCCAGCAGTGAAACCGGCGACCCGCCGTTTGTCATCGACTACCAGGCGCGTCCCAAAGCAGTTCCATTGGCCAGCGGACGCCTGGTGATCGTGCGAGGCAAGGCGGAGCGCGCCGAATACGTGCTGGACAAGGCGTGCGTCAACCTGGGCCGCATGGCGGAAGTCACCGACGCCGAGCAGCGTGTGCTGCGCCGCAACGACGTGGTGTTTCTGGAAGGCGAAGACGAGGCCAATGCCACGGTGTCGCGCAAGCATGCGCACATCCGCGTGGAGTCCGGCGTGTACCGCATTTGCGACGACGCGAGCGAGTACGGCACGCGGGTGTTTCGCGATGGCCGCACGGTGGACGTCCCGGCGGGCGACCGGCGGGGCGAGCGATTGCGGCCGGGCGACGAAATTTACCTGGGGCGCGTCTGTCTGCGCTTTGAACAATAGAGCAACGGGAGAAAATGCTTTGCAGCTTCGCCAAGCCGGCCCGGGCGACGTTCCGGCGCTGACCGATTTGATCAACCGCGCGTTCCTGGTGGAGCGCTTCTTCGTCGACTCCGACCGCATCACGCAATCGCAGGTGGAAGAGTTCCTCGGCAAGGGCGAGTTCCTGGTGCTGGCCGACGGCGGCGTGCTGGCCGGCTGCGTATATGTGGAACTGCGCGGCGAGCGAGCCTATTTCGGGCTGCTGTCGATCGACCCGGCGCGCCAGAGAGCGGGACTGGGACGGCGGCTGGTGGACGCCGCCGAAGCGCGCGCCCGCGCCTCCCGATGCGCGTACATGGACCTGCAGATCGTCAACGTGCGGGCGGAGCTGCCGGCGATTTATGGCAAGCTGGGGTATACGGAAACGGGAACCGCGCCCTTTCCGCCGGAAGTGCCGACCCGGCTGCCGTGCCACTTCGTGCGGATGAGCAAGTCGCTTCAGCCGTGAAACAGCTCGCTGAGCTCGGTGGCCAGACCGTCGAGCGCCTGCGCCTGGGAGGTGAATTCGTGGGCCCGTTGCGCGCCTTCTTCGGCGTTCGCGGCGGTGGACTGGATGCCATGGCTCATCTCGCTGGCCTCCCCGTGAATCCGGGCGATGCCACGGTTCTGTTCCTCGGAGGCGGCGGCGACGGACCGCGCCAGCTCGTCGAGTTTTCGGGTGCTGGCGGCGATGACCTCCAGCTTGCCGGCCACCTCGCCGGTGACGGAAACCCCTCGCTGGCCGGCGCTCATGGACCGGTGAATCTTGTCGGACGTTTCGCGAGCGGCGTCGGCGGAGCGTCCGGCCAAGCTCCGGACTTCTTCCGCGACCACGGCGAATCCTAGACCGGCTTCCCCGGCGCGCGCCGCTTCGACCGCCGCATTCAGCGCCAGGATATTGGTCTGGAAGGCGATTTCATCGATGATTTTGTTGATCTTGACGACCTCGCCGCCGGCCGCCTGAATCTGGCTCATGGTGTCGGTCATGGCGTGCATCTGCTGGGCTCCGCCCTCGGCGGCGCCGCGGGCCTCGGCCGCGAGTTGTTTGAGGGTACTGGAGTAGTCCAGGTTCTGACGGGCCATGGCGCCCATTTGTCCGAGCGAGACGGAGACCTTTTCATTGGTAGCCGCCTGCTGGCGGGCCTCCCCGGCCAGATGCCGGCTGGTGTCGGACGCCTGCGCCGCGGCCGACGAGACGGCCTTGGAGGCGCGGCTCAATTCGCGGATGATCTTGTCGGTGCGGCGTGTCAGCCGATTGGCTTGCAGGAGCCAGATGACGCAGATCGCGACCAACGTCACGGCGCCCACCACGGACAGGGTGGCCGCGCTTCTGCGGGAGATTCGGTCGACTTCGGTGGCGGTGGCGTACATTTCTTCCTCGGGAAGGCTCACGCCGATGACCCAGTCCCACGGTTTGAAATACTTGATGCGGACAATCTTGTTGGCGATCTGGGCATCGGAAGGGTTCTTCCAGGGGTAACGTTGGGTGGCCATCTGATCGGAACCGAGCGCCACCGCCTTGCGACAAATCTCCTGGACGAACAGATTCCCGTTGCTATCCTTGGAATCCCAGATATCCTCGCCGTCTCGCTGGCCGTCCTTAGAGATCACATAATGGCCCTGGGTGGGCCCGGTGGCGTTGAGAACGTAGATATATCCGGTGCCGCCGATTTTCATTTTCAGGATGGCGCGATGCAGTTCCCCGGTCGCGCGGCCCTCCGGTATGCCGACATAGAGCATTCCGACGACATTCTTTTGATCGTCCAGCAACGGCTGGTAGGCGGCCATGTACCAAGCGTTGACGACGAAGGCGCGTCCGACGAAAGTCTCGCCGCGCAAGACGGCGGAGACCACGGGATTCGGTTCTCCATCGGCGCCAATCGCGGGAATGAACGTACCGATGGCCCGTTTGCCGTCGTCGCCGATCACGTTGGTGGCTACGCGCAACATGTCTCCGGCGGCGTTCATGCGCTGGAAGATGGTGCTGGTGGCATTGGTGACCTTGCGGATGTCGTCGACCACGGGTACCGGGCTTTCGGCGGCGCTCACCTGGCCCAGCCAACTCCCGCCCACCAGAACCTGGGGCAAGGAAATGCCGGAGACCACTTTGGTGAACTGGTTGCGAGCTTGCCAAGTGACCGGCAGCTCGGAGTTGATCTGGTATTTGCCGGCCTGGTCCATGAGGATTTGGGCTGAGTGTAGATTCTCGCGGACGTCGTGCTCGAGCGAGGCGCGGCTATCCTCGCACAGCCGGTAGACGCTCTCGGCAACGTGGTCGAGGTCGGATTCGGCGGCGCGCAGACAGCCGCTGGCAGCGGTTTCCCGCAGTTGGCGGCTCTGCTGCAGGACCATGGCGCTGAACAGAATCAGCGGTCCGCCGGTGACGGCGATTCCGAGGAACAGGAGTTTGTTTCGAAAGCTGAGCTTCCGCTTGAACACGCGCGTCTTGCCTCCCGAAAGAAATGATCGGCAAGCAGATTGGGAAACTGTATAGGGGAATTGAGATCAGGGGCAGTCGCCGGGCCGAAGGGGTTGGAGATGCGCGAATAGAGGCGGCTCCGCGCTCGCAAGACGATCTTGAGGTATTGGGTGGACCGCTTCGCCGCTCGGGCCGCTCCCTGGCGGTCGCGGTTCCAGGTCAACTACGAGGCCGCCAGGGACCGGAAGATTCGCGCGGCGGGAGATCCCGTAAGGCAATGCGGAACACTTGGGCCATTTTCGCGGTCGCGGATCTCTTCGATCGAGGAGCGGACTCAGGGTCTTCCGACGCTGGACGTATGCCTTCTGTTGTTCGCGATTGGGCGATTGCCCATGCCTCCAAACGTTTGATCGGCAGGCAGATTGGGAAACTGTATAGGCAATCGAGATCAGCGGCAGTCGCCGGGCCGAAGGGGTTGGAGATGCGCGAATAGACGCGGCTTCGCGCTCGCAAGACGATCTTGCGGTATTGGATGGACCGCCTCGCCGCTCGGGCCGCTCCCTGGCGGTCGCGGTTCCAGGTCAACTACGAGGCCGTCAGGGACCGGAAGATTCGCGCGGCGGGAGATCCCGTAAGGCAATGCGGGACACCTGGTCCATCATGCCGATGAAGGCGGCGGTGTCGGCCTGGCGAATTTCGCGATCGGGCAATTGCCGATGCCTCCAGTTGTTGGCCGCGGGCGGCCAAACGAACATGCGCTCGATTTCTTGCGCCAGCGACACTGAAAACAAAGGAGATCCTGGGAGAAAACGAACATTCTGTTCGATTTTGGCTACTGGCCCAGTTGATAGACCACCTTTTGAATAGTGCCGGCGGGGGTTTCGCGCTCGGTCAGGCGGACCTCGGCGATGCGGCCGAGGACGCGGCTCAGGCTGCCTAGATTGCCGGAGAAGAACGACGGACCGCCGGGGGAGAGATTCGGCTCGAATTCGGGAGTTCCGGCGGGTGCGGTGAAATCGAGAGCCGCCATGATGCGCTCGTAGTTTGCGCGTTCCCGCTGGTGACGAAACCCGGCGGCGTAGGTGAAGTCGCCGGCAGAGGGCGGCGCGGCGCCCGAGCGGGCGAGCACACTGGCGAGCAGCGGCGCGTCGCCGGACAGGAACAGAAAGCGGCCGCGAATGGCGAATAGCACCGTGCCCAAGCCATCCAGGCGGTCGACGGGTTGCTGCGCGACGGTGTCTCCGGCCCAGGCTGCGCCGAGTTGCGAAGTGGTCCACAACTTCCCGGCGGCAGCGGTGAGCGACTGGCGGACGGTGTCGCGGTTCCAGCCGGCGTCGCCGGCAAGGACGATGACCGAAGCGATGGGCACGAAGGTCCCCGCGGCGGGCGAGGTCGATTGGACCAGCAGCAGGGAGTGCGCATTCCCCTGGTCGACGAGGGTGCGGGCGGCGGCGATGGAATCGGCGATCCCCGCGTCGGCGGGAAGCGGCTGTTCATCGATGCGGGTTTCCAGGTCGCCTTCGCTGCCGGCGGTGTTGTCGGGCGAAGCGGGCGGCGGGGCGTAGCGATCGTCGACGGCGCGCTCGGGCGGCGGGCCGATCAATTTGTGGACGATCAGCGCGGCGGCGGCGGACGAATCGTCGAAACTCCAGGTCTTGTAGAGGCCGGCATCGCCGGGGACCAGCGCCAGCAGGCTCGACACGGCGGCAGCGCGCGCGGGATCGGCGGTTTCGGGCGCATGGAGCAGGACTCGGTCTTCGGTGATGTCGGCCGAAGAGCGGCGGACGTCGGCGATGCCGGCCGAGAAGCGGCGGAGTGCGGACGCGTTGCGCTGCACCCAATAGGAACGGAAAGAAACGCTCTTGACCAGGGTTTCGAGGTTCATCACCAGGCGCAGGTCGCCGGGCGCCTGCGCGGCGGCCACGGAATCGCGATACCAGCGGTCGGAGGCGATGGCGGGGTGGGACCCGGCGGCCATGATCTCGAGGGACTGGGCCAGGAGATCGGGGCGCGTGGCGAGGAGCAGGTAGCCTTTGGTGAAGGTGAAGGCGACGGTCCGCTTGCCCGCGTCATCGCTGCGTTGATAGAAGGAGACGCCGCCGGCCTGGCGTTGTTGGAATTTGGCGCGGACGGCCCACAGTTGGCTCTTCATGAGGTCGGCATCGGCGATGCGGCTGATGTAGAGGAATTCCACTTCGCGGGCATCGTAGAGGGCGAGGGCGGAATCGCTGCCGGCGATTTCGGTGAGGCTCTTGAGATCGGGAGTGAACCCGGCGGCCTCGCCGTACTGGTCGTAGACGTCGCCCAATTTGCTGAAGAGGTTGGAGCGAGAGAAGACGTCGTAGTTCTGGCTCGCCAGCCAGTCGGCTTTGACTTTGGAGGAATCCCAATCGCGCAGCAGGCGGCCGAGATCGGGGGCGCGCAGGTAGAGCAGGGCGCCGCTAGGCAAGAACGTGGCCAGATCGGGCGAGGGCGAACCGGTCTGGAGGAGGACGTATCCGGCAGCGGCGAGGAGCAGAGCGGTGAGCAGGATGGCGCGTTTCATTGGGGGCCTCCGGGGATGTGGGCGTTGGGGGGCGTGCTCAGGGTGAAGATTCGCCGACGGGGGCTATTGGCGACACAGACGGAGATTTGCTGACGGGGCCAATTGGTGACAGGCAACGAAACTCCGCCAGGACGGGAGCGTGATTCATCGGGAGCGGTGGCGCGGAGTTTCGTCCCCAGCCACCAATTGGCGGAGTGGAGCTTCGCTCGCGGACGCCAATTGGCGGAGTGGTGCCGCGTTCGGAGACACCAATTGGCGGAGTGGAGCTGGTGGGCGGAGCGGGTCATTGGGGGCCTCCGGGGATGCGGGCTTGGACGATCTGGGTTTGCTCGATGGCGTTGCGAATGGCGGGCTGACGGGCCAGATTGGCGGCGCGGCGGGTTTGTTCGGCGGTTATGGCGTCCAGCCGGGCCTGCAGGGGGGGCTGCTGATCAGCGGGACGAAGGCTGATGGCGGTGCGCAGGTAGTTCTGCGCGGCGGACAGATCGTCGATGCGCTCGGCGGCGGCGGCCAGGGCTTCGGCGAGCGAGGACTTCTCTGCGTCGGTGGCTTCGGAACGCACGGGCGGGCGATACGGGATGAAACCGCCATAATATCCCGTCTGAAATTGAGCGCCGGTTTGGTCGAGAGCCAGAGCCAGATTGTCGCGATGGAGGGCCAGCGCGGCGAAGGTCGCGCCGGTGCGGACCTGCCGATTCTCGGGCCGAATGGCTAGCGCTTCCATCCATAAGCGGAGTTTGACTTCGGGGACGCTGGTGGATTGCGCGGCGTCGATGCGGGCTTCCAACTGATAGGGCTTCGACGCAGCTTCGGGGCTGACCGAGTGCGTTGACAAAAGAGCGAGTTCGGTCGCGGGAACGACGCCGGCTGACGACTTGCGGGCGGCTTCGGCGCGCAGGTGGTAGGGGGCTTGCGCATCGGCGATTACGCTTTCGAAGAGGCCGAGTTGCAGACGGGCGTCGGCGTCCCAGGGGACGGCTTTGACGCGGCGGCGCAGGAAGTCGGCGGCTTCGGCGGTCTTGCCGTATTGGTTGAGCAGGCGGGCAGCGGGCAGCAGGGTGTCGAAACCTTCGTCCACCACCAGCGCCATGCGGTTCAGCAGGGCGAGTGCGGCGGGCGCGTCGCCACGCTGCAGTTTGACTTCGGCGAGACCCAGGAAGTTGGCGGCGATGAGGTGGCCGGCGTGGATTTCGCGATCGTAGAAGTATTCGAGGACGGCGCGGGCGGCGCTCTCGTCGCCAGCGCGGCGCAGATCGGCGGCGGCGGAGAGCAGTTCCTGGGGCGGCATGGCGTCAGCGGGAGTGGAGCGGTAGCGATCGAGGAGCGCGTCGAGGCGGCCGCCGCGGACAGCGAGGCGGATTTCAAGGTTGCAGTTGACTTGGGCAGAGTCCGGCGGGAGCTGGCTCCATTCGGCATTGGCGCCGGCCACATCGCCCGAGGCCAGCAGCATGTTGGCCAGCACGACGCGCGCCTGACCTACCTCGAAATCGGCATTGCGGCGGATGTCGCCAAATTGGGCGCGGGCCTGGGCGGCTTTGAAGGCAACCAGGTCGCGCTGCAACACGATGCGCTGCGGCTCGGTCACGCCGTGGGTTTGCATCAGCGTGGACAGGATGGATTCGGGATTGTCCATGGTGTGGGCCAACTCCACCAGCCAGGCGAAGCCCTGGCCCGATTCCACGGACGCGCGGGCGGCGGGTTGGACAAGCTCATCCAGGCGATAGTTGTCGTTGCGCTGGTAGTAATCGCCCAGGAGGTGCGCCATGTCGTCGTGCATCGCGCCGATGGCATGGAGCCGGCCGATATCGGTGAAAGTGCGCGCGACCCGGCTCCAGAACGGCTCGGGAACGGCGACGCCGCGGCTCTGGACGCGCACGAAAGCGGCGAGCGCCAGCTTCCAGCGGGCGATGGCTTCGGGTTGGCGTCCTTGCGACCAGAGGATGCAGGCGATACGGCTGTGGGCGTCGCCGCGGTCGGCATCGAGCTGGAGGGCTTTCTCGAATTCGACGACGGCTTTGGCGGGCTGGCCCCGCTCCACGTAGAAATCGCCGAGCGCCAGATAGACGCCGGGATCGTCGGGCGAGGCTTCGAGCGGCGCGGGCAGCCAGTCCTCGGCGGCGGCGTTCTTGCCGGAGGCGAGGTAGTCGCCATAGCGCGCGCCGTAGTAGAACCAGACGTCGCCGACGACCACAGTATCGGGCTTGAGCGGAGTCTTCAGACGGTCGCCGATGGTGCGGGTATCAAGGGCGGATCGGAAGGCGGCGTCGATAGGCTGGGAATGGTCGTCGAAGTACTCGCCGGTGAGCGCGGTGTAGGCGCTGGTCCAGACGGGCGGCAAGGTGCGGCCGCGGGCGCGCACTGCGGAGTAGGCCAGGTCGGCGCGGCCATTGGCGATGGCGATTTGCACAGCGCGGTTGGAGATATCGCCCGAACCCGCGGCGGCGATGAGCGCGAGCAGCGCATCCGGCTGGCGGGCGGCGAGCAGTTTCAGATAGCGATCGAGCAGCGAGCCAGAGAGCGCATGGCGGTCGAGCACCTTGCGGAGGACACGCATTTGGCTGGGAACGTCGCCATCGGCGATGTACGCCTGGGCGGCCTCGACCAGCGCGGGCGCTTCCACCGGCTTGCCGGGATTGGCGGCGGCGAGCTCTTCCATGCGGCGGGCCAACTCGGAGTAGAGGCCGCGCTGAGTTTGCAGGGCGGCGAAACGGCCGTCGAGCTCCGGATCGCGAGTGTTCCTGTTCGCGGCGCCAGGATTGTTCATGTTCGCGGAGCGCCAGCGCGCTTCCATGGCGGTGAGGCCGGCGAACTGGATGAGCTCCAGCAGGGCACCAGCGTGGGACGGACGGGCGTCCAGAAGCTGCTCGAGGCGCAGCTTCTCTTCGGGGGTGTAGGTTTCGGCAATCACCGGTCCGGCCACCTGGACCATCTGCTGGGCTGTGGGATTCTCGGACGCCAGATGGGGCAGGACGGCATCCATGCGGCGGGCGCGGGCCATGATTTCGGCCCACAGCGCGGCATTGTGGGACACCTGGGATGCGGCGGGATCGAAGAGCCCGGCTCCGGCCAGATTGGCGCCGCGATCGGCAAAACTCACGGCCTCGGGCAGGATGCGCCAGTCCAGGAGCTGGCGGGCGATGGAGAAATCGGCCTCGGCGGTTTCGCCGGCCGAGCCGTAGATGGCGGCTTTCAGGGCGCTGACGGCGTCGGCGTTGCGGCCGGAGCGGGCCTGCAGTTCGGCCACCTTGATGAGGTGCTGGGGATCGCGGTAGGTCAGCTCGTAGAGGCGGGTGTAGCTCTTGATGGCGTCGTCGAAGCGCATGAGGCGCTCTTCCAGGTGGGCTTTGGCTTGGAGGACGTCGGCGCGATCGGGACGGTCCTTGACGGCGCGCTCGTAATCGGCGATGGCGGCGGCGTATTCCTCGGTGACGGTTTCGATGCGGCCGAGGACGATGGGCCAGCGGTAGTCGAGCGGGGCGCCGGTGACGGTCTTGCGATAGAAGGCCAGCAGGCGGGCGGCCTGATTGTGAGCGATGGCGTAAGCGGCGGCTTCGCGGGTGAGGGATTCGTCCTCGGGGAAGCTGTCGACCACCTCGATGTACTGGTCGACGGCGGCGGCGGGATCGTTCATGCGGTCCAGCACGGGGATCAAACCGCGACGGATGGAGGCGATTCGGGCGACGCGCTCGGGCGGAGTCAACGAGGACTGTTTGAGCTGCTGAATGATGGCGAGCTCATAGTCGCGGAAGCCGCGGTCGTCCTTGGACTGCAGGTAGGTGTCGGCCATGGCGGCGAGGTATTCGGCGCGCAACGGATCCTTGGCGAGGAGTTGGGCGAGCAGGGCGCGGGCGCGGTCGGTCTGGCCGGAGGTAGTGGCCAGGCGGGCGGCTTCGAGGGTGAATTGCGCGGCCAAATCGGCGCGAGCGTGGCGCGAGGCGTCGAGAAGAATGTCGATGGCGGGCGCGGGCTGGTGGTTGCGCACGTGGAAATCGACGGCGGCGCGGATCACGCCGAGGATCAGGGGATGGTCGCGATAGAGGCCATCGACGGCGACGGTGGCTGCGCCGAGGTCCTTTTTGGACTCGCGGAGGCGGGCGTTGGCGAGGGTGAGGCGCATCTTGTCGATTGGGTCGTTAGTGACGGCGGCCATACGCTCGGCGGCGCGCTCTTCGATGGCGTCGAAGCCGAGGCGGCGGGCGGTTTCCTCAAGATCGGCGAGCGCGGTATAGGACTTTTCAGCCTCGACGCGCGATTGCAGGAGGGCCTCGAGATCCTTGCGGCGCTGGAGCGATTCGAGCACGGCGACGCGTAGGGACACGGCCGCGGGGGTGGGACGGGCGGCGATCGCGGCGGCGGTTCCGCGGTCGATGAAGTCGCGGACGGTCGGACGGGTGAGCAGGGCGATGAGGCGATCGTGGGCGTCCTGCTGTCCGGCAAGGGCTCCGGCCATGTATTCACGGACGGCGGCGGCGTAATCGCGCTTGCCTTCGTCGATAGCGCCGGCCTCGTAGGCGTAGAGAGCGGGATCGTTGAATCTGGTGCGGGCGGCGGCAAGCCAGCGCAGGGCATCGTTGAAGAGATAGTAGTCCCAATAGACTGTGGCGGTGTCGAGATAGGATTCGGGCTTGCCGGGCTGGGTAGCAGGCATGCGCTCCCAGTACGTGCGGGCGCGGGTGAAGAGCTCGCGATCGGCGCAGATGTCGCCCATGCGGGCCAGGATGGCGGCATCGCGCGGGTCGGCCTGCTGCTGGTCGCCGGCGAGCGTGACAGCGACATCGGTATCGGCGGGATAGTAGGCGGCGATGGAGCGATAGAGCGAGGAGGCATTACCGGTGAGCTCGGCGCGGCCGGGGTAGGCATCGGCGAGCGAGCGCGCGGCGGGAGCGGCGGACTCGAAATGCGAGAGCCAGGTTTCGGCTTCCACAGTGAACTCGACGGCGGCGGGGTTGGCGGCGACGGCCTGGTCGAACTGGCCGGCGGCGAGGGTGGGAACGGTGGCGCGGACGGCAGCGAGCTCGGCGGAGAGGCGTCCCTGCTGGGAGAGACGCTGGAACAGCTCGGTACGCAGGCCGGCGTCGTAATACCAATACTGGCGCAGGAGGCGATCGGCCGCCGCGGCGTCGGGCGTCTCGCGGCTGCCGTAGGCGCGGACGAGGTTGCCGACGAAGACCAGGTCTTCGGGGAAGCGCTCGTGCGCGTAGCGATTCAACTGCAGGTAGAGCGCCGCATTGGGGTGGGCGACGCCGGAGATATCGCTCATGTACTGCTCCAGGTCGGCGCCGGAGAAGATGGCGATGACGTCGCGGCTGATCTTTTCGAGGGCGCTGAACTGCTGCTTGCGAAGATACCAACGGGCCAGTTTGTGATACCAGGAGCGGTCGGCGAATTTGGCGATGGCTTTGGTGTAGACGTCCTCGACCTCGCGGGAGAGGTTGTTCTGCTCGACGAATTGGGCGAGGCGCTGATAGAGGCCGGGGTCGTTGGGATTG
>Ga0181529_10001622_pt1 | contig 28458 bp, 21 predicted proteins | sample PEATcosm2014_Bin_36_FD_119763 | JGI IMG/M metagenome (GOLD analysis project Ga0181529, IMG submission 119763) | Peatland microbial communities from MTU Mesocosm Facility, Houghton, MI, USA - PEATcosm2014_Bin10_30_metaG | ecosystem: Environmental > Terrestrial > Soil > Wetlands > Peat | place... | reverse complement strand
GACCTTGAGTGTGACTTGAGGATGGGCCAGGCAGAGAGCTTGAAAGTCCTGTTTGCTGACGAACAGCAGCGTAGTGTCGCCGATGGCCGCGCAGGAAGCGGGGTACGTCCCGCCGTCGAACAACGGCACCTCGGCGATGGAGTTGCCCGGGCCGTCTACGCTCAGGACCTGCTCGCGACCAGAGCCGGAAGTTTTGAAGATGCGCACGTGCCCCGAAGCAACCACGTAGAGTCCCGAACATCGCTCTCCCTCGCTGAAGACGATCCCGCCGGAAGTAAACTGTCGCGGAACCGCGCGTTGCACGAAGAAGCCGAGTTCCTCTTCCGAGAGACCAATGAATATTGGGACACGGGCGAGCGTCTGGGCGTGATTGAATGGTGCGGTCGACATGTCATGATTTTAGCCGATATTCAGTGAAAGATTGCGTCCATTCCGGGCGGACTGAGGAGCCTTGTTGTGCCTACTGCCGAATCGCGGAGGAAGATATCAGAGCGATACTCCTCGCTGCGCTCGGAATGACAGCCCTGCGGGAGATCTCTGAACACTGGATGGAATGGTGACTGGATTCGACTATCGTCCGAGCGCCGGATCGCCGGGCATGGGATGCGAAGCCTGATCCGCGTGCGGCACAACGTCCGCGTAAACCTGCGCGGAGATGTCACTAATCCAATGGCCAGTGATTTTGGCGTAACCAATTATCCCCAGAAACAAGGCTGCTATGCCGGCCGCCAAGGCCCATGCGGGAAGGCGCGGTTTGGATCGCACGCCAACGGGTCCCGCCCACAGCGCATCCCGCGCAGGACACGCAGCAACGCATTCCAGGCAGCCCGTACACTCCGCCGAGATGACGGAACGCAGCTTTTCCACAGGCAACGACGCGGGGCACGCGGCAGCGCACTTGCCGCAGTCAATGCAGGCATTGGAATCGCGATGAACACGCGTGGGGCTGAACACCGACACGAGACCCAGCAGCGCACCGTACGGGCAGAGATATCGACACCAGAAGTTCTGCACAAGAAGCGAGGCGATGCCCAAGGCGGTTAGAAGGATTGCGGCAGTTTCTCCCAGGTGGCGGAAGAAGTTGAGCATCTTCACGTCGGCCAGCAGGCCGTAGGGGGTCTGCATGAACTCATCCAGCATGGTGGCGCTCATGCCACCGATGATGACCAGGAAGAAGCCCAGCAAGAGATACTTGATCCCACGCAATGGAACATCCACCCTACGGGGGAGGCGGAAGGTACGGCCGAAGAGGGCGCGTCCCATTTGCGCCAGGTGCTCACTGAGCGTGCCTACCGGACAGAGCCAGGAGCAGAAGGACTTTTTCGCAATCAGGCTCATGGCGCAAAAAGCCATGAAGAGAAACATGGCTGCGGGATGAATTGTGGGGACCGAGCCGGTCGCGAGAAAGAGCTTAGAATTCATCAGCCCGGCAATGGGCAGCCACCCTTCGGCTCCTGCCGGACGGGGAACACTGAGGCCCTGGCCACCGCGTTCGTAGAAGCGAACCCAGAGAAAGAACTGCAGGCCCAGCCAGAGGTTGAGCGCCACAAACGCGTACTGGACTAGACGCCGGGCACGCAGGAAGCGGTCGGGCGCGATGCGGCGCAGGAGTCTAGCGCGGAGCGTGGCAGGGGGCGGAGTGGGGCCGGAAGTCATTTGGAATCCCTCAATTGAGATAGGTTACGCGGATGGGGAGTTAGAGGTCTATGACTTTGGTCACGGGGGTGTATTGCTCATTTTGTAACGTATGTTACGTAGGCTTGGGGGAGTTAGTTCTGTGGACTTGTTGATTGCCTGAGCAAATGGAAACAGTTGCATGGACGAATCGAAACTCCCCCATTCTGGATCGTTCGGGGCGCGCTGGGGGCTGGGGATTTGCGGGGTTTGGGGGGGAGAAAAGTGGACGTCGATTCTTAGAACAAAATTAAAATCGTGCGCTTGACAAGTGTGGAAAAGTGGGCCAATATCTCCGCAGTTAGATGTGGCGAAGTTTTGAAGCGGCTTGCATGCAGCGCTCGAAAACAGAATCGAACAGGCGTTTGCCTTCATTCCCCCAACCGCGTGCTTGAACTATTGATGTACCGCAGTACCAGGGCGATGGATTTACAAAGTAACCTGGTTCTTCGCATTCACCGAGGACGAACACAGGCTTGATCCTCCAATCTGGCCAAGCCGCCCTCCAAGCACTGATCATCCGCAGCAGCGGAATAGGAGCCGGGCCCATGGTTGTAACACTCCTTTATCGCGGTCTAAGAATCACAGGCATTCATGTTGGGCGGGAGAATGCCCTGCGCCATTTCACGTCTGGCTCAACGTCGGTTGAGTTGCAGATGGACCACTTGGCCATTCTCTGCAGTCTGGGTCCCCGCTTCTGGGAGGACCGACCGGAGATCCAGGATCCGCGGCTGTGCTTGTGGCTGGAGTCGAAGTTTCATCAGCGTGGGACAGGCGTTAGCGCACCTCATCTGGCGTTGGTACCCAGTGGACCAAATTCGTTCCGAATTACCTCGCTTGCGCTGACGCCTCCACCGGCACTGAGCAAATCCCAACCCCAGAGAGCCACTGCCTAAGCCTGCTGTTCCCGTGAAGGAACCGGTAGGGTCCTGGTCGTATTGCGTACTTGTCTCTGCGTGTGGCGATGCGCAGAGGTACGCAAACAAAAGGAGATAGCGATGAAGAATAATCGTACGTCCATCTCCCCGCGAGAGGCTGCGGACGCCGTTTCCATGGCGCTCGAACAGTTGTCCTTCATCCGGCGTCAGGATATTCGCATTGATCCCGCGCCCGCCGATCGCCGGATCGGGCTGCTGGTGCGCGTGAATGTATTGGGGCGCGAGCACACGCTGGCGTGCTCATTACATGCGCGAGCGTTTCCAGAGGGACTGGAGGCGGCGCTCTACGATGCTCATTCAGCAGCGGCCGGGCTCGGCTGCGGAGCATTGCCGGTACTGATTGCGCCGGTGCTTTCGCCGGAGGCGCAGAGTCGTTGCCGCCAGAACCGGATTGCTTACATCGACCAGACCGGCAATGCCCATCTGGATGTGGGCGAGATCTTTATTGTGCGCCACGCCGTTTACCCGCACCTGCAAAGCAAGCAGGCAGGGTGCCTCCATGGATCGCAACCGAGTGTACAGCCGCAGCCGTCCGCAATGTAGGGCAGTGGCTTCCCATGAGGAAAACGGCGGCAGGAAAGTGAACTCCTGCCGCCGCGGGTGGGTTGCGTGGGGATGGCTCAGAGTTCGAGGATGATGGGCATGATCATGGGGCGGCGTCCGGTGGTCTTCTGGACCAGGCGCTTGAGATCAGCGCGCACCTTTTCCTTCACCATGCCGTAGTCGGCCTTCTGCTCGGCGTTGAGCGAGTCGAGGGTGCGGAGCACGGTTTGACGTGCTTCATCGGTAATGTCCGCGCCGCCAAAGCCGCGCATAACCACCTCCGGTGACTGTTCCACCTTGCCGGTACGCTTGTTGATGGCCATGACGGCCAGCACAATGCCATCTTCCGACAGAATGCGACGGTCGCGGATCACCAAGTCTTCCACCACGTCGATGTTGGAACCGGAATCGATGAGGACGCGGCCCGCAGTGACCTTGTCCTTTTTGCGGGCGTCATTGCGATCCAGCTCCAGCACGTCGCCATCTTCAATGACGATGGTGTGCTCCACCGCGCCCGTCTCCATGGCAATCTGCGCGTGCTTGCGCAGATGGCGATAGTCGCCGTGCACCGGGATGAAGAACTTGGGCTTGACCAGGCTGATCAGCAGGCGCATCTCTTCCTGGCTGCCGTGGCCGCTGACGTGGATGGTGCCCTGGCTGCCATCGTCGAAGATGACGTTGGCGTCGCGCCGGGTCAGGTGATCGATGACCCGGTAGATGCCCTTCTCGTTGCCGGGGATCACGCGCGAGCTGAGGATGACAGTGTCGCCGGCGTCGATCCGGGCGTGCTTGTGGTTATCCACCGCGGCACGGCTGAGGGCGCTCATGGGCTCGCCCTGGGTGCCGCTGATCAGCACCATCAACTGCTCGGGCGGAATGTCCTTCATCTGTCCCGCGCCGATGACCAGACCGGGAGGAATGTCTAGATAACCGAGGTCCTGGGCGATCTCCGAGCTTTCCACCATGGAGCGGCCAATGCAGGCCACCTTGCGGTTGTGCTTGCGAGCCAGTTCCATGGCGATCTTGATGCGATAAACCGAGGAGGAGAAGCAGCTGAAGAAGAGCTTTTTCTTGGTCTGAGCGAAAATCTCGTCCAAGCGGGGAATCACGGCGCGCTCGCTGGGCGTGTAGCCTTTGCGATCCACGTTGGTCGAGTCCTGCAGCAGCGCCAGCACGCCCCGCTTGCCGTACTCGGCAAAGGTGTGCAGATCGAAGCCCTTGTCGTCCAGCGGCGAGAGGTCAATCTTGAAGTCGCCGGTGTGGATGATGACGCCGACCGGGGTCTCAATGGCGAGCGATACGCAGTCCGCCATGGAGTGGGTGACGCGGATGGGCTCAATGGTGAAGGGGCCGATCTGGAAACGCTCCTTGGGAGTCATTTCGATCAGTTCGGTCTCGTCGAGGAGCTGGTTTTCCTCAAGTGAGCCTTCCACAAAGGCCAGGGTGAACTCCGTACCGTAGACGGGGACTTTCAGCTCACTGAGCAGCCAGGGGAGACCGCCGATGTGATCCTGGTGACCGTGCGTGAGGATGATTCCACGCACATATTGTTTGTTCTCCACCAGATAGCTGATGTCGGGAACAACCACATCCACGCCCAACAGCTCGGATTCGGGGAACATCAATCCAGCGTCGATTACGATAATGTCGTCTTCCCAGCGGATCGCCAGGCAGTTCATGCCGAACTCGCCGAGTCCGCCCAGGGGAATGATTTTCAGTTTTTTCGTTTGCATCGTCAACTTTGATGCTACCACCGGCAAGGCAGCGGGGAGCGAGAAGCGGCGTCTTTCCCTCCCGAATCAGTGACTTTCTGGCACACCCGGCAGATGAAACCGGGGTATCATCTCGATATGGGAACGATCCGCATCTCCGAAGCCGAAGCAATCCGCGACATCGCCGGGCTGCTGGCGCAAGTTCGCCTGGGCACGGAGATCGTCATTGAGTCCGAAGCCTGCGCCGTAGCCGTCGTGCGGCCCGCCGTTCCCGCTGGCCCCGGCCGTCTGCTCTCCGAACTCATAGCAGCCGCCGAAACGCGCGGTTCCTCTGCTCTGCTCGATGGCAACTTCGCCCACGACCTGGAAGAGGTCATCAACGGCCACCCTGAGCCCTTGGAAATCCCCTGGGACTAGTCGAATGGGCCTGATCATGGACTCCAGCGTAGTGATCGCAGCCGAGCGCCAGCGCCAAACCGTGCCGCAACTGCTGCGGCGCATCGTCTCGACCGCAGGCGACCAGCGGGTAGCGCTCTCCGCCGTGGGTCTGACCGAGCTTGTGCACTCCGTCTATCGCGCGTCGAACCCTGCTCAGCGCCAGAACCATGAGCGCTTTATCGCCGACCTTCTGACCGACATGGAAGTGGTTCCCTACGGCAAGACAGAGGCGTTGCTGGCCGGGAAGATCGACGGTGAGCAACGTGCTCAGGGTGTCACCATCCCCTTCGCCGACCTGCTGATCGGAGTCACGGCTCTGGAGCATGGCTACGCCGTGGCGACCGTCAATCTCCGCCACTTCCGCCTGATCCCCGGCCTGAATGTTATCGCGCTGTAGGTATGAAGGTTCCTCTCCAACTATGACCACGCCAAAGGCGCAGGCGGAGAGCCAAGGTTCGTGCGATCCCAGGTCTGAAAATCCAGACCTGGGGCACCCATTTACTGGGCGGGCCAGATGTGGCCACTCGCCGGCCGTTGATCCGCCGCTGAAAAAGGACAATCCATGAACTCATTTCGCGATCTGGCAGATGGCCCGGTCATTCACTCAGCAAGCAACTGTTGTGCCCCATTCATCCACGTTCTTTGTGGATGAGTGGGATGCCGAGACTTCCTCCCTTCCCGCTCATCGCAAAAAACGCGATGAACGGGGCACAGTTTCGATTCCTCCGGCTCACGTCTTTCCGGAGTTTGACCGGGCTACCTGCCACGAACCTCAACCGCCAACGCGCTACGAACTCCGCTCCGTCCGCAATTCCTCCAGCGCCTTCTTGTCTTCCTTGCTCAGCAGCGCTTTTTCCAGCAGATCGGGGCGGTTTGTTAGCGTCTTGCGCAGCTGCTCCCGCCGCCGCCACTTGCGGATCAGGCTATGGTCGCCCTGCTGGAGAACCTCCGGCACCTTCGCGCCCGCGAACTCCGCCGGCCGGGTGTAGTGCGGATAGTCCAAGAGGCCCCCGGCCCCGTGCTGGGAGCGGGGCACGCCATCCACATCGGTGTCGATCTCGCCATCGGGCACGCCAAAGCTCTCAAACTCGCTCGACGCCTCGTTGCCCAGCACGCCGGGGAGCAGGCGCATAACAGCATCCACCACAATGGCCGCGGCCAGCTCGCCGCCCGAGAGCACGTAGTCGCCAATGGAGACTTCGCGGTCGCAGTAGAGCTCGGTAATGCGCTCGTCCACGCCCTCATAGCGGCCGCAGATCATCACCACCCGCTCCAGCTTCGACATCCGCCGCGCGATGGCCTGGGTAAACCTGCTCCCCATGGCACTGAGCAGGACAACTTCGGTGCCCTCGTGCTCCGGGCCGCGCTCCGCCTTGGGCGGGATGCCGAGCGAGGCCAGCGCCTCCGCCAGCGGCTCGGCCTTGAGCACCATGCCCTCACCACCCCCGAAAGGGCGGTCGTCCACGGTGCGGTGCCGGTCGTGGGTAAACTCGCGCAGGTCGTGCATCTGGACCTGCAGGCGGTCTTCAGCCAACGCGCGGCGGACGATACCGTTCTCGAAGATGCCCTGGAAGAAGCCGGGGAAGATGGTGATGATGTCGAATTGCATAGCTGTCCTGATGATACCTGCATCAATGCCAGCCGGATGTGATGTAATGTTGGCCAACTGATATGGCAGACTTTGAATCGTATTTGAATCGATGGCTGGCGGCGGGAGTGGTGGATCAGGCTACGGCCGACCGCATTCGCGCCCATGAGCAGGTGAACGCGCAACCCTCCGGGCTGCACTGGCAGAAGCTGGTGGCGCTGACGCTGGGCGGCCTTCTGCTGGCTTGCGGCGTGGTGCTGTTTGTTTCCGCGCATTGGGACCAGTTGGGGCCGATGGCGCGCTTCCTGCTGGTTATGGCGATGGTGACCATCTTCCATCTGGGCGGCGCATGGGCACGCGCGGAGAGTCCGCATCTGTCCACGGCGCTCCATGCGGTAGGCACGGCCTCTGCCGGAGCGACGATAGCTCTGGTAGGTCAGATCTTCAACATCCAGGAACACTGGCCGGCAGCGGTTCTGCTGTGGGCGTTATGCGCGCTGGCGGGATGGGCCCTCTTGCGCGACCAGGTGCAACAGGTGATGGCCCTGCTGCTGATTCCAGCGTGGATTTTTTGCGAGTTGGAGGTTGCCAGCGAGGGCCGCATTGGGCAAGACGCCTATCTGGGCCGCTTTCTGCTGCTCTGGTCGGTGCTCTACTTTGTGATGCTGATTGACTCCAAGCGCAAGGTGGTTCAGGGACTTCTGCTTGCCGCAGGCGCGGTGGCCTCGATTGTGGGCACGGGGATGATGCTGACCGGGTGGCCGTCGTGGTCAGGCGCGCAGAGTTTTATCACTTACGGCGTCATGATTACGGCCTGGGCGGTGATGGGCGCGCTTCCCTTCTGCCTGACCGCGCTGCGCGGGCACAAGGGGCTGGCCCCGATGAGTGTGGCGCTGGCCTACGCGGTGGCGCTGCCCTGGTGCCAACACGTTTGGACAGAAACGTATAACAGCAATGGTATGGTCACAGCCACCTACACACGGAACTCACCGAACCTGCTGGCCCATGCGCTGGTGGCCGGGTTTGCGGTGTATGTGTGCGTGTGGGGCATTCAGCGCTCGTCCCGCTGGCTGGTGAACTTTGGCATGGTCGGCTTTGCCATCTGGGTGGGGTGGTTCTACTTCTCCAGCCTATGGGACAAACTGGACCGTTCCCTGGCATTGATTGGCATGGGGCTGCTGTTCTTTGCCGGCAGTTGGGGGCTGGAAAAGCTGCGGCGGCGGATTATGGCGCGCATGGACGCAACGCAAATGAAGGAGGCGCTATGAAGCTCTCCAAGACATCGATTGCCTTGCTTGTGATCCAGCTGGCGCTGGTCTCGTCGATTGCGGCTAAGTATCTTTACCAGCGGCACAGTCTTCCCCGCGTATGGACGCGGGCCGCGGCCTTTGACCCCTCGCTGCCCATGCGGGGGCGCTACCTGAGCGTGCAGTTGCTGGTGGATGGCTGCGCCAGCACCCTGCCCTCGGCCAAGCTGGCTGCGTTTCCGCACAACTCGGACGGCACGGTGAAGTACGGCAGCGTGTTTACAGTTCACGGCCGCCAGACGGTGAACTTTCTGGCCCGGCTGCAGGTGAAGAATGGGCGGCTGATTGCGGTGCAGCCCGATGGCGTGGAGACCATGGAGGGCGCGCAGCGGGTGACCGCGCATGAGCAAGCACCCTGCTCGGAGATGGTGCTGGACCAACCGGTGGATTACTACATTGCCGAACATGCGCAGAGCCCGCTGCCGACGCTGCCTGGTCAGGAACTCTGGATGGAAGTGACGGTTCCGACGAATGGACCGCCACGGCCGCTGCAACTGGCCATCAAGAGCGGCAATGAGTGGAGGCCGCTGGACCTGCGGTGAGGCAGGCGCGGAATTCCCGTGATTATTGGCAGGCCCCGTGGGAGCGACGCGTAATTTCGGTCGCCCCTACGGGGCTCATCTCCTTTTTTCGGGCTCATCCAAGGGTTCCGCTACGCTCCGCCCTGGGCTATTTTCGTGCTGCCCCTCCGGGGCAATTACGGCGTGCAGGAAATCTCTTCTATCCCACCCTTGGCCGCAAAGAGCGCGGTCAAGGATGGGGCACCCGGCCCTTGGGGATGGGGTCACCGCGCTGCGGAATAGATCTTCGAGCCCCTTCAACTGTGCGCGGAACCACGTTGCCAGCACGAATTGGAACAGCGTAGATTCATTAGGTCTGCTGCTGGAGAAGGCCGTCTCACCATAGTGGAAATCCAGACCTGCTAGACTCAAAACCGCTTGAGGTCGAGGAACCATGTCCCCATCCCGCCGATCCTTTCTGGCCGCATCCGCAGCGGCTGTTGCCTGCGCTGCCCTGAAGCCCACGCTCCTGCTTGCCGAAGAGGCCGCGCTGACCGTGGATACCGCAATGGACGCGCCTGAGTGGGCGCTGCTGGAGCGCGAGGTTCTGCATGCGCATACGGCGGCGTGCGAGCAGTTCTTCCATCGCTACTTTGACGAGCGCGGCTACCTGCGGTGCTACGTGCGCTGGGGTGCCGACGACGGGCCGGATGACGCCATTGAGAACGTGAACGACTGGCCCCACCTGCACGCGTTGGGCGCGGACGACAGCCTGCGCCGCATGGTTCGCAAGGCCTACGAGGGCCACGTGCACCAGTACACCGAAGCCAAAACCACGGTGGTGCCGTTTGCGCGCCAGGGCATGTACTACAAGGAATTCCCTTGCATGATGGACTGGCAACATAACGCCGAGGGCCTCACCGTCTTCAACCTCATGCCGCTCTCCGATCCGCACGATCCCCACTACATCGAGCGGGTACGGCGCTTTGCCGGCTTCTACATGAACGAAGATCCAGGCGCGCCCAATTACGATCCCAAGCACAAGATCATCCGCAGCATGTTCAACGGCAGCCGCGGCCCGCTGATGCGCAACACCACCGCCGTGGACTGGACCGGCGACCCCATCGACCGGCCCCAGCGCTTTGAGCACAGCGCCTTCCTGCATGGCGAAAACAGCTATGAGCAGATGCTGGCCCACTTCAAGGAGTACACCGTCACCCTCGGCGACACCCCGCTCAACCTCAACGCCACCGGCCTCTTCATGAACGCTTACAACCTGACCCACGAACAAAAGTACAAGGATTGGCTCCTTGGATACGTGGATGCTTGGAGCGAGCGCGCGCAAAAGAACAACAACATGCTGCCCAGCAACGTGGGGCTGGATGGCACCATTGGCGGCGAGGCCGGCGGCAAGTGGTATGGCGGCACGTATGGATGGGCCTTCAGCCCGGTGGTTCCCATGACCGGCAAGCGCGAGGATCGCAATCGCGTGCCCCGCGCCTTTGTGGGCTACATGAATGCCTATCTCATCTCCGGCGGCAACAACGACTACCTTGAAGTCTGGCGCAAGCAGGCGGACCACATCGACGAACAGCGCAAGGTGGTGAACGGCGTCAGCTCGACACCGCGCATGTTTGGCGACGAGGGCTGGTACAGCTATACAAAGGGCAACTACAACCTGAACTTCCTGGAGATCTATCACCTCTCCATGAAGCAGTCCGATCTGGATCGCGCCGAGAAGACGCCGTGGTATGGATTTTTGGCAGGAACGAACCCGGAGTATCCCACCAAGGCGCTCCACGCGGCCATGACGCATATTCGCCAATGCGGCGAGAATTTCCGCAACGACACAACCACCGCCGACGAGCGCCTTGCCGATACGGTGATGGACTCCAACCCGGCCAGCGTTGCGGCACTCACGCAGTTGATGGAGGGCGGGCTCTACATTCAGCATCCTGGCTGGGCCAAGACCTCGCCGGGCCAGGGTGGAGCGCTGCTGTTTGCGCGCTTGCGCTACTTCGATCCCGTGGCCAGGCGAGCAGGCGTGCCCGAGGGCGTGGCAGCGCTGGTGGAAAAGATGACGGATGAGGAGACTCTGGTGACGCTGGTCAACGTCAATCCCACAGAGGCTCGTGCGGTGGTGGTGCAGGCTGGGGCGTATGGCGAGCATCAGGTCACGTCTGTAAGCCTGGGCAGCCAGACACTCAACGTGAACAGCCGCGCCTTCCGCGTGAATCTTGCAGCGGGCGCGGGCGCGCGACTCATGATCCGCATGAAGCGTTTTGCCAACCAGCCAACGCTCCACTTCCCATGGGAAGTGGCGTAGCGACAAACGATTTCCGAAGTGGAGATGGAACGATGAAGAAGGAAGCTATGGAACGCCGCGCATTTTTGCGTGGAGCAGGCAGTGGATTGCTGGCCGTACCGGTGCTGGGAATGTTCTCGCGCGTGACGCAGGCGGAAGAGCCGCGCGCAAAGCCGCATCCCCATGCCGCGCCGGTTGCAGCCGGTCCCACGGTAGTGCTGAACGTGAAGGACCTGGGCGCGGTGGGCGACGGCAAGGCCGACGATACGCTGGCGCTGCAGCAAACGATCGATCGCTGCTCGCTGCTCGGCGGTGGCGAGGTGCTGCTGCCCGCGGGCAGTTATCTGACCGGCGCGATTGTGTTGCGCAGCCATGTGAAGCTGCATGTGGACGAGGGCGCAAGCCTGCTCGGCTCGCCCGACATGAATGCTTATCCGCTGGCGCAAGTGCGCTGGGAGGGCAAGTTCATCAAGGGCCGCAGCGCGCTGATCTCCGCCGTGGATTGCGAGAACATCGCACTGGTGGGTCCGGGCAAAATTGCGGGCAGCACCGAGGTGCGCGGACGCGTGGATCGCAAGACTGGGCTGCGTTTGCCCGCGCTGCTGGAGTTCACCAACTGCCGCAACGTGCTGGTGGAGAATTGCGATACCTCGAACGCGGGCATGTGGTCCATTCATCCCGTGTATTGCGAGAATATAACCTTCCGCAAGATGCAGATCAAGAGCGGCGCGGATGGCATCGATGTGGACTCCTGCCGCAATGTGGTGATTGAGGATTGCGACTTCGATACGGCGGACGATTGCATCTCCCTGAAGAGCGGCCGCGGCGAAGAGGGCTACACCATCAACCGGCCCACGGTGCATGTGCGCATTGCCAACTGCACCTTCCTGGACCACAACTTTGCGTGTATCGGCATTGGCAGCGAGACCTCGGCCGGCATACGCGGAGTGCGGATTGAGAACTGCAAGTGCCTGGGCGCAAAGTCGCACGCGATCTATATCAAGTCGCGGCCGGGACGTGGCGCATCCATTGAGGACATTGTGGTGGACGGCTTTGAAGCCACCGGCGCAGGCGAGGGTTTCCTGAGGCTGAACGCCATCAACAGCGGCAAACAAGACGAGTTCCCGGTTCCTGGCGCGGAAGGCATTCCCGTCTTCAAGAACTTCCGCTTTACCAACATCAAGGTGCACGATCTTCCCGCGCTGTGCACGGCGTGGGCCATCCATCCGCAGAAGCCGATGGTGGGCTTTGAGCTGAGCAACGTGACAGGAACAGTGAAAACTGGAGTCGTGCTGGCGCACATGAAGAATGCGGTGCTCGGCAATCTTCATGTGACTGGCTTTGATGGACCGCTCGTGAGCACGGACGACGTGACCGGCCAAGGCTTGCATGGAGCGGCTAAGTTGGACATGACCAAGTATCCTGCAGCGCCGGATGCGGTGGCTGCGCCGGCGGTGCCGTACAAGCTGCACTAAAAAGCCTCTGGCTGGCACCGGGGTATTCATCCGGGAGCCATCCAAAGCGGTGTAACGGGGTCGCTGACGCGACCCCGTTGCGGTTTGCAGAACTGCTTGCACGGAAGACGGACGCTGAACGTCTTCCGTGCAAACAATCCCCAACAGCTTCCCCGACATCTTGAGTACCGACTCCAGATCCGGTCCTTAGAGCATTCTCCGGAATCGTGTAGACCAGAAGTTCCTGGGTATCCCACCCATTTCCGCAACGAACGCTGAAATGGATAGGGCACGGAAGTCTAGAGCAACAGGGAAGATGCGCCAGGGATTCTGTAGCTGCTTCTGATGCGTTGTTACTTTGCCGTCCGGCTGATCCGTGCCCAGGTGGGCCAAGCCTGGGGAAGACAAATGGGGTGATCGGCCCCGGTATAACCCAGGCCACGATCACCCCATGCACGTACGGTTGATTTACTTCCCGCAATCTTCGATGACGGCACGCATCCAGTAGTTTCCCTCTTCGTCGGTCTCGATGCCGTGGACTTCGCGCGCGAAGCCCGGGAAGCGCTTGCCCCATTCTTCCATAGCCAGAATCAGCTTGATCACCGGCGACTCCGCGCTACCAAGGCGCTCTCCCGGCATGGACATGGGAATGCCTGGCGGGTAAGGCACCAACATCACGGCAGCAATGCGGCCAGCCATCTTGCGGAAGGGTAGCTTCTCGGTTTCGTGGCGCACCAGCTTCTGGTAGGTCTGCCACGGCGTCAGCACGGCGTCAAAGTCCTCATCGCAGGCGGCGTTCACCAGCCCCGCAAGGTTGAGATCGATCATGGTCTTGTGCATCTCGTCGGAGAGTTCCTTGAGCGACATGCCGCGGTAGCGGGCGGGATACTTCTGCACCAGCTCGGGCAGCGCATCTTCCAGCGGAGCCTCCGCGTCGTAGAGCCGCTTGAACTCGAAAAGGTTTTCGAGCAGACTGCCCCACTTGCCCTTCGAAGTGCCGACCGAGAAGAGGACCAGAACCGTGTAATCGCCCTCTTTGGCAATCTCCACACGGCGCGAGTAGAGGAACTCACTGAGCACCGCGGCTGGAATGCCCCATTTGCTAACCACGCCGTGCGCGTTCACGCCCGGAGTAAGAATCGTAACCTTGGTGGGGTCCAACATGCAGTAGTCATCGGGCGAGTCGGTGTCCTGATAGCCGTGCCACTCATCGCCGTGCTTCAGGGTCCAGCAGCTGGGCTCGGTGGCCAGCAGCTCCGCTTCAGCATCCTCAAACAGCACGCGCGCGCCGGTCTTCGGATCGGTGACACACTCCGGCTGATAGACGCCGAAGAACCAATCATTGCCGTCCGTCGATTCCTGGCGCAGACGGTGGGCTACCGACGCCATGGCCTGGCGGAAGCTGATGGCGTCCGCCAGCGTCTCATCCATCAACGTGGGGCCAGCCGGCTCGTCCATCAACGCCGCGGCCACGTCCAGCGAGGCGATCAGCGGATAGAAGGGCGAGGTTGTGCCGTGCATCATGAACGACTCGTTGAACTGATCAAAGTCCAGCGCGCCGCGTTCCGAGAGCTTGACATGGATCATGGAGCCCATGGAGAAAGCGGCCAGCATCTTGTGCGTGGACTGCACGCTGAACAGCGTTGGCCGGTCTTCCATGTCCTCCGGCACACCCATGGCAAAGCGGCCCTTGTAGATGGGGTGGAACTTTGCGTAGGCGTACCAAGCTTCGTCAAAGTGAATGCGTGTCACGGAGTCTTTGAGTTGCTCCACGACTTGGTCCACGTTATAGCAGAGGCCATCGTAGGTGGAGTTGGTCACCACCGCGTAAGTAGGCTTTTTGGAGTTGGCGCCGGTGGCAAAGCGCGACCGCTCGATCAGCTTCCGGACGGACTTCTTGCTGAACCGATCCAGCGGCACCAGGCCAATCATGCCATAGCCATTGCGCGTGGGCTTGAAGTAGACGGGCCGCGCGCCGGTGACGGTAAGCGAGTGGCAGATGGACTTGTGACAGTTGGCGTCCACCAGCACAATGTCGTCCTGCGCAATCACGCCGTGGCCCACAATCTGGTTGGAGGTGCTGGAGCCGCCCAGGACGTAAAAGGTCCAATCCGCGCCAAAGATGCGCGCGGCGTTGCGCTCCGAGTCTCCCGGAGGCCCGATGTGATCCAGCCACGAGCCCAGCGGCGCGGACGAGATGCCCAAGTCCGAACGCAGCAGATTCTCCCCAAAAAAGCGGTGGAACTCCTGCCCGACCGGATGCTTGAGGAATGCAACGCCGCCCATGTGGCCCGGCGCATCCCAGCTGTAGACTGACTGGTCGTTGTACTTGAGCAGCTCGCGAAAATACGGCGGTAAAAGCTGCTCGTGATAGCGCTCAATAGCGGTGTCAAGGCGCGAGGCGATGAAGGCCGGAGTGTCGCCGAATAGATGAATGTACTCATAGACCTGCTTGATCACCTCCAGCGGCAGCTCGGAGACGAGCGTGCGGTCCGCGATGAGGAAGATTGGCACCTTTTTGTTGCGATGGCGGACGCCACGGATGATATCGAGCGCGGCGCGTGCCTCAAACTGCGAGTTCCCTTCCAGATCCCAGTCGAGCAAGACGGCGGAATAGCTTGGATCGGAGGTGACGAGCGAAAGCCCATCCTCAGTGGAGGTGGTACGAACCACCTCGTAGCCCTCGTCGATAATGGCCTCGACCAGCCGCTCCATGGCGCGATCGGAGACCGAGTCCGTGCGGCCGACTTCGCTGGCGATCATTAATACCCAACGCTTTTCACTCATTGTCCGTTTACCCTCGACAAACTTCTCCTGCCCCAAAAACATGGCAGGCTTGATTATGGTACCTTGCCGGGATTCGTGGAAGGCACTCGATCAAATATTAAAAAAAAGGATGGGAAGAATTCTGGCTGGATTCCGCCTGGCGGCGTGCAAACCGCCCAGGCGAAGCGGCCCCTGAGGGTGGAGCCGCCTCGCCTGGGGGCTAGATGGAGAGGTTCAGAACGCGATTGAGGCGCTGTACAAAGCTGGCCGGATCTTTCAGCGGCACGCCTTCCATCAGCAGAGCCTGATCCAGCAGCAACCAGGCCGCATCCTCTGACACTGCGTCGTCCCGGCGCGCCAGCAGCTTCTTCACAATCTCGTGGTCGGGATTGATCTCCAGCGTGGGCTTGGGCGCGGGAACGTCCGCCTGCCCCATGGCGCGCAGCATCTGCTGCATCTGCAAACTGGGCTCCTCCTCGGAGCTGACGATGCAGGAGGGGCTGTCCGCGAGCCGGACTGAGGCACGCACGTCCTTCACATGCTCGCCCAGCGTGGCCTTCAACTTTTCAAGCAGCGGCTTCAAGGCTTCGGACTTATCCTCTTCCTTGTCGTCCTTCAAGTCCTCGCTGGTGGCCGCCTTGCTCACCGACTTCAGATCGATCTCGCCGTACTTGTCGATACCCGCAAAGACAATCTCGTCAAAGTCGTCATCGAGGACAAGAACCTCGATCTCCTTCTTCCGGTAGATCTCGAGCAACGGCGACGTGCGCAGCAGCGCCTCAGCGCCGCCCGTAATGTAATAGATGCTCCTCTGCCCATCCTTCATGCGCAGCTTCACATCCGCCAGGCTGGTGAGTCCCTCCACCTTGGTCGACTTGAAGCGGATCAGCTCCAGCAGCGCCTCGCGGTTGGCATAGTCGCCGTAGAGGCCCTCCTTCAGCGGACGGTTGAACTCGGCAATGAACTTCAGATACTGCTCCGGCTGATTCGCGGCAACGTTCTTCAGTTCGGTAAGAATCTTCTTGACGCTGGCCGTGCGGATGCTCTGCAACACGCGATTCTGCTGCAATAGCTCGCGGCTCACGTTCAGCGGCAGGTCCTCGCTGTCGATTACGCCGCGCACAAAGCGCAGATACTGCGGCAACAGTTCGCGCGAATCGTCCATGATGAAGACGCGCTTGACGTAGAGCTTGATGCCACCCTTGTACTCCGCCTGATAAAGGTCCATGGGAGCCTTGGCGGGCACAAAAAAGAGCGTGGTGTACTCCAGGCTGCCCTCGGCCTTGGTGTGGAACCAGAAGAGCGGGTCCTCCCAATCGCCGGAGATGGACTTGTAGAACTCCTTGTAATCCTCGTCCGTGAGCTCGCTCTTGGGCCTGCGCCACAGAGCGCTGGCCACGTTCACCTGCTCGGTGACGCGCGTCTTGTCGGATTTCTTTTCCTCGGCGTTCCACTCGCTCTTGTCGTACGTCAGGAAGATGGGGAAGGCAATGTGGTTGGAGTACTTTTTGACAATCTCCTGCAGCCGCCAGCTGTTGGCGTAGGGCTTGCCCTCTTCATTCAAGTGGATCAGCACGGTGGTGCCGGCAATGTCGCGCTCCGCAGGCTCAATGTCAAAGCCTGTCTTGCCGTCGCTGACCCAGCGCCATGCCTTCTCTTCGCCAGCCTTGCGCGAGGTCACTTCCACGCGGTCCGCCACCATGAAGACGCTATAGAAGCCCACGCCAAACTGGCCAATCAGATTCGAATCCCGCTTGGCATCGCCGGAGAGTTGGGCCAGAAAGTTCTTGGTTCCGGAGCGCGCAATGGTGCCCAGATGCGAGATCAGCTCTTCGTCGTTCATGCCGATGCCGGTATCGGAGATGGTCAGAATCTGCTTCTCTTCGTCCAGTTCCATGCTGATCCGCGGATCAAAAGGAAGACCCTTGTAGGCATCGTCGACCAGCGTCAAATGGCGCAGCTTGTCCAGGGCATCCGAGGAGTTGGAGATCAGCTCACGCAGGAAGATCTCCGGATGCGAGTAGAGCGAGTGAACGATCAGGTGCAGCAGCTGGTTGACTTCGGTCTGAAATTCGCGTTTTGACATCGATCAGATTCCCCAATGCGGATGTGCGGATTGTGGCGGTTCCTTGGGCCAGATCAACAGGGACGATCCGGAGAAAAGAGACCTCCATCTTCCATCATAAATTCATTCAATTCGAAAGGACCAGAAATCGGAAGACCGGAGCACTCCAGAACATGTCATTTTAGCGCGAAAGGACGGGAAAAGGCGGGGGATTCAGCCTTCTCGCGTCCTGCGTTGAACTGGTTTTCAGACCCGAAACCAAATGGTTCCCCTAGAAAGCCCTTTATTTCTGTGCTATTGTTATCCCCTCGTCAGGAATAAGCTTCGGCAGGCGCGTCATGCCAGCAGGATTGCTTTCGTGGCCAACGCGCGCGACGACCCACAGCAGTATCCTCCCCCACGTTTCACCCCGGTAGACGGCGATGGCAAGCGACATACCTTTGCACGAAACCCCACCGGTGAGCAGCGCAGTGTCCGAATCCGCTGCCGGACCGACCGACTCGACCGATGGCATTTCGCTTCTCGATCTTCTGCTGGCGCTGGTAGAGCGCAAGCGCATCATCCTGCTGGTTACCGTGGGAATGGTGGTTCTGACCGCACTGCTCACGCCGCTGCTTCCGGTACGCTATACGGCGCGGGCGATCGTGCTCCCGCCGCAGCAGGGACAATCGAACGGCAGCATTCTGAACTCGCAACTGGCCAACCTGGGGGGCGTGGCAGCCTTGGCCACGGGCGGCCTGGGGCTCAAGAATATCAACGAGATGTACGCCTCCATGTTCCGCACCTATGCGGTGGAGGATGCGATGATCCAGCGTTTTGGCCTGCTACAGGACTACCACACCAAATACCTGATGGATGCGCGCAGAACATTTGAAAAACGCGCCGTAGTGGATGGCACCAAGAAGGACGGGCTGATCTACGTGACGGTGACCGACAAGGATCCTCGCCGGGCCGCGGAGATTGCCAACGCCTACGTGGATCAATTTCGCGAGTTGACCCGGCATTTGGCCTTGACGGAGGCATCGCAACGGCGCCTGTTCTTTGAGCAGCAACTGTTGCAGACCAAGGACGATTTGGTCAATGCAGAAGAAGCGCTCAAGGCGACCGAGCAGAAGACCGGCCTGATCCAACTGGACAGCCAGGCCCGCGCGCTGATTGAAGCTGGAGCCCAGCTGAGGGCGCAGATCACGGCCAAGGAAGTGCAGATCCAGTCCATGCGGACTTATGCCGCAGGACAGAATGCGCAGCTGGCGCAGGCTCAGCAGGAACTGGAAAGCATACAGGCGCAGGCGGCGCGACTGGGCGCCTCCACGGCCACGCCGGAGAGCATGATTGTGCCCAAGGGACTGGTCCCCGAGGCAGGCCTGGAATATATTCGCCGGAGCCGCGATGTGAAGTACTATGAAACCATCTTCGAGATCCTGTCCCGGCAGTACGAGGTGGCGCATCTGGACGAGGCCAAGCAGGGCACGGTGGTCCAGGTGCTGGATGCGGCCACAGTGCCCGACCGGCGCTCCTTCCCCAAGATAACCCTGATGGTGATCGGGGCGTTCGGGGTAGGACTTGTTTTGGGGGTATTTGTGGCGCTGACACAACATGCATGGAGGCTGCTGATGAACTCGGCTGAAACAGCAGCAAAGGTTGACCGGCTGCGGGCCAGCTTCCGGTTCCGCAAACGCCGACAGGAAGCGCCCGTAACACCCTAGTTTTCCGCCTTGCCTGGACCAGCTGACCTTGTTGAATAGAAGAGTCCATCGCAAGCCGTATCTTCCTTTCTCCAGATGTGCTTCTGAATCGATTGAGACGCGCGCGATGCGTTGCGCACTCTGAGGCAGTCGTGCCTTGAGAGCCGCACGTGGAGGTACGCTCTTGATCGACTCACCTATTCACCCTGGAGGCGGCCGCCAACCACGGCGGTGCTTTTGATGGGAGAGCGAGCAAAAGCGCATGAAGATTCTCAGCGTTTTTGGCACACGCCCGGAAGCAATCAAGATGGCGCCCGTGGTGCGCGCGCTGGCGGACGACGGCCGGGCGCGGTCCATTACCTGCGTGACCGGCCAGCACCGCAACATGCTCGATCAGGTGCTGGGGCTGTTCAACCTGCACCCGGACTACGATCTGGACATCATGGTGCACGGGCAGACTCTGGGCCATGTTACGGCCACGGTGCTGGAACAGCTGGACAAAATTCTGCTCGACGAGCGACCCGACTGGGTGGTGGTGCAGGGCGATACCACATCGGCCATGGCCGCTGCGCTGGCGGCCTTCTATCGCCGCATTCCGGTTGCGCACGTAGAAGCTGGGTTACGCACCAACGACACGCTCAACCCGTATCCGGAAGAGGTCAATCGGCGCTACATTGACTGCATTGCATCCATCTATTTTGCGGCCACCGAGCTGAATCGCACGGTGCTGCGCCACGAAGGCGTGGACGATGCCAAGATTCACGTCACGGGCAACACCGTGATTGACGCCCTGCTGCACGTGGCCGCACTTCCCTTTGCGCTGGAGACTTCAGCGCTGGCCGGGCTGCCGTTTGACGAGAAGAGGATTGTGCTGGTCACGGCGCATCGGCGCGAGAACTTTGGCGAGCCGATCCGCGCCATCTGCCTGGCGTTTCGCCAGCTGGCGCTCCGCCATCCGGAGGTACAGGTTGTCTATCCGGTGCACATGAACCCCAACATCCAGGCTCCGGTGCATGAGCTGCTGGATGGCATCAGCAACATCAGCCTGCTGCCGCCGCTTGATTACCTGAGCTTTGTGCAGCTTGCCAAGCGCAGTTTTCTAGTACTGACCGACTCGGGCGGGGTGCAGGAAGAGATGCCCAGCCTGGGCAAGCCCGTACTGGTGATGCGCGAGGTGACGGAACGTACCGAGGCTCTGGCGGCAGGTACCGCGCGACTGGTTGGAACCAGCGCTGAGGCTATCTTTGCCGGAGCCAACAGCCTGCTGGAAGACACGGCGCTCTACGCGCGGATGACGGCGGCGCGGAATCCCTATGGGGACGGCCATGCCGCGCGTCGCATTGCGAACTGCCTGATGGGAGGTGCCTAGCCCCATGCTGACCCCCCTGCAGGAAAGCCTTCCAGCAGCCACCCATAAGAGCGTGGCTGGCCGGTTTATGCGCGCGGCACAACTGACCAGCGGCGCCGGCGTGGTGGCGCGCATCTTGCAGTTGCTGCTGCCGTTTCTGGTGGCCAGGATCATCCCTCGCGCGGCCTTCGGGATTCTCACCATCATCAACTCCACCGTTGCCGTGGGCACCGAACTGGGGCAGATGGGCCAGACAGCTACGGTGCAGAAATTTGTGCCGCAGTATGCCGTGGCGCAGGCCGAGCGCATCGGCGCGCTGGTGTCCACCATCTTCTCCATCACGCTCTGCTGCCTGACGCTGATGGCCTCCGCGCTCTTCCTGACCAGCCCCTGGTTTGCGGTGCGGCTCTACGGCGATGCCAACCTGGTGAACTATCTGCGCATTGCCGCGGTGCTGTTGATGGCCTCTGGCCTGTTCAACATTCTGAGCGGCGTGCTGGCCGGCTTGCAAGACTTTGCGCGCTACTCCACGGCGCAGATGGCGCGCAGCGCGTTGATGTTTCTGCTGGGCGTGGGCGGAGCGCTGGTGTGGGGTTTGAGCGGCGTTCTGGCGGCGCAGATTCTGGGCGCCGTGGTGGTTGCCTGGCTCATTGCGCGGCTGGCCAGCAAGGCCCTCGGTGAGCGCTGCAACGAGCCGCTCAGGCTTGGTTTCGATCGCCAATTCATCAGCATGATTGTGCACTTCTCCATCCCGGTCTTCCTCTCCGCGCTCTTGGTCTTCCCGGCTTACTGGCTGGCGATGGCGCGACTCTCTCGCCTGTTTGGCATGCAGGAGGTGGCCCAGTTCGGCATCGCCTTCGGAGTGATGCAGTTCGTCACCCTTATCCCCACGCTGACCAGCATGACGGCGCTGAGTTTTCTCTCCGAGTCCCATACGCGTGGCGATCATTCTTTTGGCGGGCTCGCGAATCTGAACCTGCGCGTGGCCTGGCTGACAGCGCTGATCAGTGCGCTTGCGCTCAGCTTCCTGGCGCCGCCGCTGCTGCACCTGGTGTACGGCAACAAGTACGGAGAGATGCACTGGCTGCTGCTGTTCCTGCTGCTGGGCGGCATGGCGATTTCAACCTGCGCCAGCGTGGGCAGCGTGATTGCGAGCATCGGCAAAATGTGGCAGGCGCTGAGCATCAACATGGTTTGGCTGGCGCTGTTCTCTGGCTTTGCGGTCACCTTGATCCCTCGTTTTGCGGCCACCGGGCTGGCGCTCACCTATTTTGCCTCGTACGGACTGTTCCTGATCCTGGCCGTCTTCTACGCCAGGCGCGTCTGCTCACTGTCCCTGCACAAACTGCCGAGTTTGATCTTCCTCACCGTGCTTGGCTTCGGCTCCGCGGCGGCGGCCTACTCTTTCTGGGCGCATGCGGCGGCGTGGATCGGCATTCCCACGCTGTTGCTGGTTCTTTTACTGAGCTGGCGGATGGTGCTGACGGTGGAAGAGCGGACCGCGACGGCAAAACATGTTGCACCCTATCTTCCGCAGTGGTTTTGCCCTCAAGTTCGCACCCAGAGAATCCTCTATTTGTGCCACGTGGATTGGGGATGGATCAAGCAGCGTCCACAGCACCTGGCCGAGCAGTTGCGAAGAAGTTTCCGGGTGACCGTGGCCTTCAACTACACGTGGCGTCGTGGGCAAATGCAAAAAGGCTCACCCGTCGCCAGCGATTGCCTTCCCTTGCTGCATCTGCCGCTGCGCGGACGGATGCCCTTGCTGACCAGAATCGATCGCTGGCTGGCCTGCATGCAGGTGCGCCTGATCCTGCATTGGGTCCGTCCTGACCATGTGTGGATTACGTGGCCCGAGTTCATCGATCTTTTGCCCAGGCGCTTCTCCGCCAACCTGATCTACGACTGCATGGACGACTCGCAGGCCTTTCCCCGCGAGGCCAAACGCACGGCCGCGCTCCAAGCCTGCGAACAGAGGGCCATTGCGCGGGCGGGCGTTGTCTTTGTCGCAAGCGATCATCTGCGCAGTGCGCTGGAGAGCCGCTACGGACAGTGCGCAAAGTACAACGTGCTGCGCAACGGCCTGGCCGGCGATCTGCTGGAATCAGTAAGTGCCCCATCCGTCAGGAGCGCGAGTTGCAGCTTTGGATATTGCGGAACCATTGCTCAGTGGACTGACTGGGAGTTACTGAGCAGGATGGTTGATGCCCACCCCGAGGTTTCCATCCATTTGGTAGGCCCGTTCGACGACCAGATCGCCTTCCCCGCGCATCCCCGCATTGTGCATCATCCACCGGTGCCGCACCGGGAACTGGCCGCGGCCATGGCGCAATACGATTGCCTGATCATGGCCTTTCAGGTGACGCCCTTGATTGCCTCCGTTGATCCCGTAAAGCTTTACGAGTACATCAACTTTGGCAAGCCGATCCTTTGTGTTTACTACGACGAAATTGCGCGCTTTGCTCCCTTTGTCCACTTCTACCATTCGCAAGAAGATGCACTCCTGTTGGCTGGCCAACTGATCTCAGGCGCAATCGGCCGTAACTACACGGAAGAGCAGCGTAGATCCTTTCTGCTGGATAGCTGCTGGGAGAAGCGCGCCGCGCAAGCCGTAACTGTGTTGCACCTACTTGGCAAGCCGTGCGCGCCGTCGCAAGAATCACGCCGCTGCACCCCCAGTGTTGCGCCGGCCTGGAGCCTCGATTCCGCGCAACGAACATCACCCCCCGGCAATGAGCTGCCGACTAACCAGGACGCAACCACGAGCAGGAAGAATGACAACTCTGGCAGCCGTTGAAACCCGGACTCCCACGCAGGCCCCGACATGGGTCGGCAGCCGCGCGCTGCATCGTCAGGTACTTCTGGCGTGTGCCCTGCTCATTGTGTTTCGCACCTTTCAATTCTTTCCCTATTTCATCTTCGTGCACGAGGCGTGGTCGGTCCTGTCGCTGCTGGCGCTGTTTGTGGTTTATCCGTTCTGGAAGATCCGCCAGGGGCTGCGCTTCTCGGGCTTTGAGATCTATCTTCTGCTGCTGATCGGATTCGCGTTCGTGGTTCCGCCGTGGGTGGCTTCGTATGGCATTGGCCAGCCGCTGATCTATGGCGTACTGGCACAGCGCGCCACGGCGATGCTGGTATTCCCGCTGTTTCTGGTCAGCGCCATTCGCCTCCGCAGGGTGCGGCTGGAGGATCTGGAGAAGGCACTGCTGATGGCTGCCTGGGGAACCTACTTTTTGTTCACCGCCATCCGCATTCTGCTGCGGCCAGAGTCCTTCGATACCAGCGGAATCGGTTTTGTAATGGAAGTGGAGGACGAGCTTGCCTTCCGGCTTCCCACCTTTGCCATCACCTTTGGAGCCGTCTACTATCTGCTGCGCGGGTTGCGCGAACGACGATGGAAATACTTTCTCTACGCTCTGATCCTGCTCACGTCGATAGGCGGAAAGGTGGCGGGCACAGGCCGCGGGCAGACGGTTTGCCTGGCCATTACCGCAATAGCTTTTCTCTATCGCATACGGCCCTGGCGCGGCTTTCTGGCGGATGCCTTCAAGGCGGGCCTGATTGCAGCCATAGTCATTGGGACCATGACCGTCCTCGCGCCGTCGGAGATGGGCGCACGCGGCTCCAAATGGATCGATGCCTTCACGGTGGTACTGCGGGGTGCGGAGGTGGAAGACATGTCGGCCAACGCTCGGTTGCTGGAGGTGCTTGCGGCCATGCCATCGATTCAGCAGAATCCCACCATGGGCCTTGGCGCTTACAGCAACCAATGGCGCAACGGACTCAAGAATTCCATAACCGATTATTTGTTTCCTAACGACATCGGGCTTCTGGGCGGGATGCTTGTCTTCGGCGCGGTGGGGTGCGTGGTGTATGCGCTGCAATACATCTTTTCGCTGCGCGCTCTCAGGCGGCTGGGGCGCATTCAGTCGACCCCATTCATCGATGGCTGCGTCGGCATCACTCTGTTCTTCGCCCTCAGCTCGATCACCACAGGCATCTTCATCTTCGAGTCAGAGGTGACTTTGACCTTTATCGCCATTCTGGTGGGTACCGCGGATCTCTATGCGCCAGATGCGAATCGCCCCGCAACGTCCCCGTCCCCCCACAAGGAGCTTTAACAGATGCGCCCCCTTGAACCCAATGGCCGAGCCGGCAAACCGCTTCCCACCGCCCTGATTGAGACGGTAGGCGGCCATTGCGGCATGAACCATTACGACCTGGCGCTGTGCCAGGGACTGCGCAATGCAGGCTGCGCGGTGAGCCTGTACACCTGCGACCAAACCGCAGATACCCATCTCACAGGCGTCGGCTTCTATCCATTGTTCAGAAAGATCCATGGTGATGGCAACCGGTGGATGAAGGGGATGCGGTTTTTGACAGGCTGCGTGCGCACCGCCTGGCAGATGCTGCGCAACCATGAACGCATCTGCCACTACCAACTCTTCAATCAGATCCTGCCTGAGTCCGTGGTGATTGCGCTGGCCCGGCTCACGGGTCGGAAGCTGATTCTCACCGTGCACGACGTAAGTGCGTTTGGGGGCTGCGGGGCACGGCAGCGCAAAGCCTCGGGCTGGCTCTACAACCGCGCCCACCGCGTGATTGTGCACAACCGCATCTCCCGGCAGGAGCTGGCCGCGATCGGCGTTGCGGAGGAGAAGATTCGCATTGTTCCGCATGGACACTACGCCGCCACGCACAGCGTGCTGCCCCCGCGGAGCGAGGCCCGCCATAGACTGGGTTTGGGCGACCACGAGACCGTGATCCTGTTCTTTGGCCAGATCAAGGAGGCCAAGGGGCTCGAAGTGCTGATCGAAGCCATGCCCGCCGTCTTGAGCAAAGTTCCGCATGCGCGTCTGCTCATCGCCGGCCGGCCTTTCCGAATCGAGATGACAGGCTACGAGGCGCTGCTCCATGGGCTCGGCCTCGACGCGCATTGCCTGCTGCACATCGGTTTTATTCCAGACGATGAAGTCTCCACTTACTACGCGGCCGCGGATATGGTGGCGCTTCCCTATCGCAAGATCTATCAAAGCGGGGTTCTGGTGATGGCCATGACCTACGGTCATCCCGTGATTGTCTCTGCGATTCCCGGGATGACGGAGATGGTCAAGGATCGCGAGACGGGGTATCTGTTTCGCGAGGGCTCCTCCGCGGATCTGGCGGAAAAGATTGTGTACGCCGTGGAGCACCCGAAAGAGAGCCAGCAGATTGGCCGACACGCCGCCGAGTGTGTACGCAGCCAGTTCGATTGGGACCGCATTGGGCAAGCCACACGCCAGATCTACGACGAGGTACTCAAGCCATGAGCAGGACCTGCGTCATCCTGGTCAGCTATCGCGGCGCCGCGGACACCGCGGCCTGCGTGCGCTCTCTGTTGGCCTCGGACGCACAGGTTGAGATTGTGGTTGTTGACACCACGCCCAACGATGCGCTGCTCGCCGAGGCGCTGGCCTTTGCGCCGTCCGTGGTGCTGTTGCGCGCCCCCAGCAACCTTGGCTTTGGCGGCGGCAACAACCTCGGCCTCCGGTGGGCAGCCGTGCATAGGCCTTTGGAGTTCATCTTCCTGCTCAACAACGACACCGTCATCTTTCCCTCCACCATCGCACGGCTTGAAGAGGGGATGGATGCGCATCCGGGGGTTGGCATCCTCACGCCCCGGATCGCCTATCTCGACCATCCCGAGCGGCTCTGGTACGGAGGCGGCGAGGTGGACTGGCGGCGCGCGGGAGTTGTTGCTCCCGGCTTCAACCGCAACGCGGATGCGCCCCTGGCGCTCGCGGAGCGCGATGTGAGCTTTGCCTCGGGATGTGCCCTGTTTATACGCAGCAGCGCAATGCGCTTGCTGGGCGGGTTTGACGCGCGCTTCTTCCTGTACGAAGAGGATGTGGATCTGTGCCTGCGGGCCCGCAAGCTGGGCATCCGCATCCACTATCTTCCGCAATCGCTGCTGCTGCACAAGGCCCAGGGAAGCAGCCGCAACGACCAGCAAGAACGCCATGACTTCTTCGATCCCGCCAACCCCTCACTCGATCTTCTTTGCTATCACGTGTTTCGCAACCGGCTTTTGAATCTGCTTTTGCATGCCCGCGGAGGCGATCTGTGCACGGCGCTTGCATGGTTTCCGATTTTGCTTTTGCGCCGCATGGTCCCGCTGATGTGCGCGGGCAGATGGGATGCGGTGTGCGCCACACTGCGCGGGCTGCGCGATGCGTGGCCGGCGCGCCATGCCGGGGACGGGCTGGGATGGCTGCGGACAGAGCACGTCGCTTCGCAGCGAAGCCGGGTCTGATTTCGCTTCCGCTTGCAGGCTCTCACCCTATCCCATGGTGCGAGGAATCACGATGGACCCAAGACTCTTGTTGATGGAAACTCTCCGGGAGGTCGTCCAGTCTGGACGCTCGCAGCACCATGGAACCTTGGGCCACATGCGTGAGGATCGCGGTGCGGTTCGAAAGAGCAAGTTGACTCTCGAACAGGTCTATTCCGGCGGGGTTTCCATGAGCAGCTGCGCCCTCGTCGCCAGCCAACTGCCGATCCTCCTCCGCGAGGCTGTGCTTGGCGAGGCCGTGGCGGCGCGGAAACTATCGGTAACCGTGACAGGCGTCGGCAAGCGCCGCCTGATCGGCTTGCGCGCCACACTCCTTCCTGTTGCCAACGTCCACAGCCAGGGCATTCGTTCCATCGTCTTTGGGGCATTCGCACGCCAACACATGCAAGGGACACTCGATCTGGTGAAGGAGATGGAGTGAGCACAAACACCAAAGTCGCGATCGTCGGCACCGTAGGGCTTCCCGCACAGTACGGCGGTTTTGAGACCCTGGCGCGCTATCTTGTCGAGTATCTGGGCAAGTACTTCGACTTTACGGTGTACTGCAGCGGGCCCGACTACGCGCAACATGAGAAGAGTTATCACGAGGCGCGGCTGTGCTACATTCCGCTGCGCGCCAATGGAGCGCAAAGCATCTTCTACGACGGGCTCTCGTTGTTCGACGCCTGCCTGCGCGCCGACGTCATTTTGCTGCTGGGCGTCTCGGGCGCCATCTTTCTCCCGCTGGCCAACCTGACCGGCAAGAAGATCATCCTCAACATTGGAGGGCTTGACTGGCAGCGTTCCAAGTGGGGCCGGTGGGCGAGCCAATATCTGCACTTTTCAGAGCGCATGGCGGTACGTGCCGCAACCACATTGATTGCAGATAACGACGGCATCGCCGAATACCTGCTGAAGACCTACAGACGGGCGAGCTACTTGATAGAGTACGGCGGCGACCAGACTACGCAACCTGACCTTACCGCGGCAGAACGCGAGCGCTATCCGTTCCTTGCCCACCCTTACGCCTTTGACGTTGCACGCATTCAATCCGACAACAATATCGAGATGATTCTGGAAGCCTTCAGTCACCTGTCAGACAAGGATCTGGTGCTGGTCGGCAACTGGGCGTCCAGCACCTTTGGCCGCAGGTTGAAACAGCGTTACCGCGGCTATCCGAATCTTCATCTTCTGGAGGCCATCTACGATCCGCAGGAACTCAACCTATTGCGTAGTCATTGCGCGGTCTATGTGCATGGGCACTCCGCCGGCGGCACCAATCCCAGCCTGGTGGAGGCGATGTACCTCGGGTTGCCGATAGCGGCCTACGATGTGGTTTTCAATCGCGCCACCACCGAGAATGCCGCGCGCTACTACCGGGATGCGATCGAACTGGAGACGCGGATGAAGACGATGAGCACGGCGGAGTGGGAGAGCCTGCGCGCGCCGCTCCGGGAGATTGCCTTGCGCCGCTACTGCTGGAAGACCATCGCCGCCAAGTATGCGTCGATCTTCTAGAACATTTCCAGAATACATATGGCCTTTTTGAGGAGAGTGCAAGGTGGCTATTTCTTGAGGAAAAAGCCACTTAGCATCCCGATTTCGGTTTACAGCGATTCGGGAAACGCTTTAGCGCGTTTTCGGTTCAAGTGTCGACCGTGCAAGGGGGCAATTTCTTGAGGAAATTGCCACGCAGTACCCTGGCGGATTCAAGCTCCAAGTGCAACATTGTCGATTTTAACTGACCAGAACTTTTGAAAGTCGAAGGCTCCTTTGGGCAGGAACAGTTCGGCTGGTGCTTTCCATCCTAGCGACTTTCTTGGTC
>Ga0181529_10001621_pt1 | contig 28463 bp, 36 predicted proteins | sample PEATcosm2014_Bin_36_FD_119763 | JGI IMG/M metagenome (GOLD analysis project Ga0181529, IMG submission 119763) | Peatland microbial communities from MTU Mesocosm Facility, Houghton, MI, USA - PEATcosm2014_Bin10_30_metaG | ecosystem: Environmental > Terrestrial > Soil > Wetlands > Peat | place... | reverse complement strand
GGAATAAAAATATATTTGTTGCTCGTTTATAAAACCGGGCGGACGCCGGAGTTGGAGAGCCGGGGCGGACTGTAAATCCGTTGGCTGACGCCTTTGGGGGTTCGAATCCCTCGCCGCCCACAGCTTTTGTTTTTTTGGAGTACTTGTAAGGGAATATTATTAAAGTTAAAAATTAGTTCCCTTATTTTTTTTGTGCTTTCCAAATTAATAAGATGAATGTTTTTATAAGTATATCTTCCTTCAAAAAGCTTGGAAGTGCAAATTGAAGTTGTTAGTTACTGGTAAATAAATTACAAAGCTAATTTACTTCAGGTTCTTATACATGACGAAAAGTTTAACTTAATAAGTTAAAAGGCAGAACCATTATGCGGGAGTAACTCAGTTGGCTAGAGTCACAGCCTTCCAAGCTGTTGGTCGCGGGTTCGAGTCCCGTCTCCCGCTCAGCAAAATAGAAATTTTGCTGACGTAGCTCAGTTGGTAGAGCACATCCTTGGTAAGGATGAGGTCACCGGTTCAATCCCGGTCGTCAGCTCTATAAGAATTAAGGTTATTGTGGTAGCTGAAAAATTTGTTCATCTGTTAAAGAGGGTGGGCAGTTCCTGATTAACCGGGATGTTCAGCCTGCAAAACTTAGATTGTTGAAATAAATAACATTTTATAACATCCTTATAAAGATGGAATGATTCCGGGCAGCATCGGGATTATATGCTCAACTTAATGGAACATTACAATGAGAGAAATAATTACATTAGAATGCACTGAGTGTAAAAGAAGAAATTACACTACAACAAAGAATAAACGGCTTCATCCTAACCGGGCAGAGTTTAAAAAATATTGCCGTTGGGACAAAAAGTATACTATTCATAAAGAGACTAAATAATCTTAAGTTACGTCAGTAGCTCAATTGGCTAGAGCAGCGGTCTCCAAAACCGCAGGTTGGGGGTTCGAGTCCCTCCTGACGTGCGGTCTTAATTTATTTTAAGAGAAGAATAATGAAAGAAAAAATAATTGCCTTTTTTGATGATGTGGTCAAGGAAATGAAAAAAGTTACCTGGCCTTCGGTAGAAGAATTGAAAGAATCCACTACTGTGGTTATTGTTTCATGCCTAATGCTGGCCGCATTCACATATGTTATAGACATGCTAATAACTCAAATATTCAAAGGAATTTTTTAAATAAATGCCCGAATCAGAATTAAGATGGTACGTGGTTAGAACTTTTTCCGGTCACGAAAATAAAGTAAAAAACTTAATTGATGTGGAACTTAGCAATAATGAGAGATTGCGCGCAAAAATTGAGAATGTACTTGTTCCAACCGAGAAGGTATTTGAAGTTAAAGACGGTAAGAAAAAAAGTAAAACTAAAAACTTTTTCCCAGGCTATATTTTAGTACAAGCCGATCTTGATAACCAGGTAAAAGATTTTATTCTTAACACACCTTCAGTTATGGGGTTTTTGGGGACTAAAAATAATCCAAATCCTCTGCAGCCTGAAGAAGTGAAAAGAATTGTTGGCCGGATAACTCAAGATGAATCTACAGAGAGAATGGAAACAATATTCAGAAATGGCGATATTGTTAAAATAATAGATGGTCCATTCAATAATTTTTCCGGAACAATACAGGAAGTGAATGAAGAAAAGATGAAAATCAAAGTGATGGTTTCCATTTTTGGCAGAAAGACCCCTGTAGAAATTGATTTCGTTCAAGCAGAGTTAGAAAAATAATTAAGTATTTATTCCTATAGGAAAATTATATGGCTAAAAAGATAACAGGATATATTAAATTACAGATACCGGGCGGAAAAGCAACTCCATCACCTCCGGTTGGACCTGCGTTGGGTCAAAAAGGTGTTAATATCATGGAGTTTTGTAAACAGTTCAACGCCAGAACTTCAGATAAAGACGGGTTAATTATTCCGGTAGTTATTACTGTTTTTTCTGATAAATCTTTTACTTTTATTACAAAAACACCTCCTGCTGCGGAACTATTAAAGAAAGCCGCAAAAGTTGAGAAGGGTTCTGCCGAACCGCATAGAAATAAAGTTGCTAAAGTCTCCAAATCACAAGTAAAAGATATTGCACAACTTAAAATGCCGGATCTTAATGCTTTTGATATTGATCATGCAATGAGCATGGTTGCCGGTACTGCAAGAAGTATGGGTATTACAGTAGAAGATTAAATAAACGTTTCAAGCGAACGCAAAAGGAAACAGAGAAATGCTTAAGTCTAAAAGAAATAAAGAAATTAATAAAGTCGTAGATAAATCTAAGGATTATACACTTGAAGAAGCTATAAAAATTCTCAAGGAGCAATCAAAAGTAAAATTTGTTGAGACTTTGGATTGTGCGATAAGATTAGGTGTAGATCCCAGGCATGCAGATCAAATGGTAAGAGGAACGGTGTCGCTTCCTCATGGAACAGGAAAGCAAGTAAGAGTTCTGGTTATTGCCAAAGGCTCAAAGATTCAGGAAGCTTTGGATGCCGGTGCAGATTTTGCCGGTTTTGAGGAATATCTTGAAAAAATTAAAGGTGGCTGGGCAGATATTGATGTAATTGTCGCTGCTCCTGATACAATGGCTGAACTTGGAAAACTTGGCAGGGTTTTAGGTCCTAAAGGACTTATGCCCAATCCCAAAAGCGGTACAGTAACGATGGAAGTAGGTAAAGCCGTTAAAGAAGTAAAAGCCGGAAAAATTGAATTTCGTGTTGAAAAAACAGGAATTGTACATACTTCTTTGGGTAAATTAAATTTTGAAGCCGATAAACTTGCTGAAAATACAAGGGCTTTCTTAGGTACTATTATCAAATTGAAACCTTCGTCTGCAAAAGGTCAATATATTAAAAGTCTTTTTTTGTCCAGTACAATGGGACCGGGCATCAAAATTACTAAAGACGAAATTGCAATACGTCAATAATTAAAAGTTTACGCACTCAATATATATGCTTCAAACCGACATGATTAATTATAATCTGTTATGGGAATAAAATGAACAAGAACGAAAAAACAGAAATCATTTCCGTAGTTAAAGGAATGATTGAAGACTCAACTGCGGTTTATCTTACTGATTATACCGGAATTAAAGTATCTGACATTGGCGTTATAAGAAACGACTTCCGAAAAGAAGGCGTTAAATATAAAGTGATTAAGAATACTTTATTCAAGCGCGCAATAGACGAAACCGGTAAATATGGTAAATTAGCAGATCATTTAACCGGAATGACTGGATATGCATTTGCTTCAAGCAATCCGGTTGCTCCCGCTAAAATCATCAAAAAGTATTTTGATGACAAACAAAAGTTAGCTTTAAAAGCTTGCTACATTGAGGACCAGTTCTATACCGGTGATCAACTCAATGTTCTGGCTTCACTTCCTTCGAAGAAAGAAATTGTAGCAGGTATTTTAGGCAGCCTTAATGCTCCGATAACCGGAGTTGTAGGCGTTATTAATGCTGTTATGAGAGATCTGGTTAGCGTAATAGACGAAATATCCAAAAAACAAGCAGCATAAATAAAATTTTAAAAATTTAATTATTAGGAGAAAAAAATGTCAGAGAAAGTAACTGAATTAGTTGAAAAGATAAAAGGTTTATCCCTCGTAGAAGCATCGGAATTAAAGAAAGCTTTGGAAGATGAATTTGGAGTATCGGCAGCAGCTCCTGTAGCTGTTGCAGCAGCTCCTGCAGCAGCAGCTCCTGTTGAAGAAAAAACAGAATTTGATGTTATTCTTAAAGCTGCAGGCGAAAAAAAGATTAACGTTATTAAAGTTGTGAGAGCACACACAGGTTTAGGGCTTAAAGAAGCCAAAGACCTGGTTGATGGAGCTCCAAAAACAGTTAAAGAAGCTATTACCAAAGATGAAGCTGAAAAACTTAGAAAAGAGTTTGAAGAAGCTGGCGCCACTGTAGAAGTAAAGTAAGCAAAAGCTAAGTACGATAGATTTTATAAAAAGTGATAAGCGGAGAATTCCGTCTTATCGCTTTTTATATTTTAGTTACGTTGATTTACGCATCGATAACAAAGTAAATGAAATTTAATTGGAGGTTTAACATTGGATAGTAAAAGAATTTCCTTTAGCAGAATTCCTTCTGTTGTTGAGGCACCGGATTTATTGAATATTCAAACCGTTGCTTTTGAAGAATTTGTGCAGCTTAAAACACCGCCAACCAAAAGGGAAAACAAGGGCCTTCAAGCAGTTTTTACTGCTAATTTTCCTATTTTCGATAACAAGGAAAATTACCGGCTTGATTTTTTAGAGTATTATGTTGAAAAACCGCGTTTTTCTGTGCAAGAATGCCTTGAAAGAGGTCTTACTTATGCTGCACCACTTAAAGGAAAGCTAAGGCTTTCTACAAAAGATCCCGAGACTCAGGAATTTGTAAATAGTGTTGAGCAGGAAGTATACCTTGGAAATTTGCCATATATGACTGAAAAAGGCACTTTCGTTATAAATGGTGCTGAACGAGTGGTTGTTTCACAACTTCATCGCTCTCCCGGTGTTGCATTTGCGCAGACAGTACATCCAAATGGTACTCCAATTTATTCCGCCAGGATTATACCTCTGAGAGGTTCCTGGGTAGAATTTGCTACCGATATTAACTACGTTATGTATGTTTATATAGACCGTAGAAAAAAATTCCCTGCAACAACATTATTGCGTGCACTGGATTTTGCGACCGATGAAGAAATTTTAAATCTTTTTGATCTGATTGAAGAAGTAACGGTAAAAAAAGTTAAGGTTGAAACTTTTATCGGCAGAACTATTGCCAGCGATGTTTTTGATATGGCAACAGGTGAAATTTTCCTTACAAAGGACAGCATCCTTTCTGAAGAAGACATTGAAAGATTGAAAGAAGCTGAAGTTGAAAAATTGAAATTCATCAGTTCTTATACTTCACCTGATTTGGATCTTATTGTAAACACCCTGCGTAAAGATACATCAAGCACTAAAGAAGAAGCATTGTATTCAATCTACCGCCAATTAAGATCGGGCGAGGCACCTGACCTGGACACAGCCCAGGCACTGATTGATAAACTTTTCTTTAATGATAAAAGATACGACCTTGGTGATGTTGGCCGACATAGAATGAATGATAAGTTAAAACTTAGTATACCAGAAAGCGTTACTGTTTTAACTGTTGAAGATATTGTAGCCATCATGAAATATATTATCAAACTTCGCAATGGAATTGAAAGTGTTGATGATATAGACCATTTGGGTAACAGGAGAATAAGAACAGTTGGAGAACAATTAGCCCAGCAATTTAATGTTGGCATGTCGCGCATGGCAAGGACGATAAAGGAAAGAATGAATATGCGCGATACTGAAAACTTTACTCCACAAGATCTTGTGAATGCAAGAACTATCAGCAGCGTAATTAATGCATTTTTCGGAACGAACCAGCTTTCTCAATTTATGGATCAAACAAATCCGTTGGCAGAGATGACACATAAAAGAAGAATGTCTGCTTTAGGACCGGGCGGATTAACCAGGGAAAGAGCGGGATTTGAAGTTCGTGACGTTCACTATACACATTACGGTCGTTTGTGTCCCATCGAAACACCTGAAGGTCCAAATATCGGCCTTATTTCTTCTTTAACAATTTATGCAAGAGTTAATCGTTACGGTTTTCTTGAAACTCCCTACAGGAAAGTTGAAAAGACAAGAGTTACCGATACAGTAGAATATTTAACTGCCGAACAGGAAGATTTATTTACAATAGCACAGGCAAATGCAACACTTACCGAACAATCTAAATTCGTGCAGGAAAGAGTAAAATCCCGCTATAAAGGTGAGTTCCCGATCGTAACTCCGGATCATATCCAGTATATGGATGTTGCACCTGCTCAAATAGTCAGTGCTGCGGCGGCATTAATTCCATTTCTTGAACATGATGATGCAAACAGAGCGCTGATGGGTTCAAACATGCAACGCCAGGCAGTTCCATTGTTGCGTCCGGAGGCTCCTTTAGTAGGTACCGGGCTTGAAAGAAAAATTGCTACTGATTCAAGAGCAGTTATCGTTTCTGAAGATAACGGTGTAATTGAAAGCGTTGATGCCAATCAGATTACTGTAAAATATGATATTAATCCAAATAGTATTGAAGCTTTAACCAGCTTTAATGATGTAAGAAGAACAACATATAAGCTTATTAAATTTCATGGTACAAACCAGGAAACTTCGGTTAACCAGCGCCCAATAGTTAAACAAGGCCAGCGGGTTGTTAAGGGTGATGTTCTTGCCGACGGATGCTCTACAGATCAGGGAGAACTTGCACTTGGCAGAAATGTTCTTGTTGCATTTATGCCCTGGCGTGGTTACAACTTTGAGGATGCTATTATTATAAGTGAAAAAGTTGTAAGCGAGGATGTTTACACCTCAATTCATATTGAAGAATTCGAATTACAGGTTAGAGAAACTAAACGAGGTGAGGAAGAACTTACACGTGAAATACCAAATGTTAGTGAAGAAGCGGTAAGAAATCTTGATGAAAACGGAATTGTAAGAGAAGGCGCTGAAGTTAAAGAAGGCGATATCCTTATAGGAAAGATTACACCAAAAGGTGAAACCGATCCAACACCTGAAGAAAAACTTCTCAGGGCAATTTTCGGAGATAAAGCAGGCGATGTTAAAGATGCATCATTAAAAGCACCTCCGGGACTTAAAGGCACTGTTATAAAAACACGTCTCTTCAGCAGGAAAAAAAGAGACATTGATGCAAAGAAGTTTGAAAAGAAACAACTTGACGGTCTTGAGTTAAGTCATAAACAAAGTTTAACAGAGCATTATGAAAGACTCGTTCAAAAGTTAACAAAAATAACCAATGCCGAAGTTGCTACCGGAATTCGCGATCTTGATGGTAGTGTTGTTCTTAGAAGCGGTACAACTATTAAAGAAACTACTTTTTCATCAATGGAAGATGTAACAAAGTTAGATTATACTCTTGATTGGTTTGAAACAAAACGAATAAACAATTTAATTAAAACATTATATAAAAATTATTTTGATATATTATCAGATTTAGAAGAAGATTACAAAAGGGAGAAAATTAAAATAACAAGCGGCGATGAGCTTCCTCCGGGAATTGTTCAACTAGCAAAAGTTTATGTTGCAAAAAAACGTAAACTTTCTGTCGGTGATAAAATGGCAGGACGGCATGGTAATAAAGGCGTGGTAGCTAAAATAGTACCTGCAGAAGAAATGCCTTTCTTACCGGACGGAACGCCTGTAGATATAGTTCTTAATCCGCTTGGCGTGCCTTCACGTATGAACCTGGGACAGTTGTATGAAACTGCTTTAGGCTGGGCAGGAAAAGTACTCGGCCTTAAATTTGCAACACCGATTTTTGACGGTGCTAAAATTGAGGATGTTGATGAATGGCTTGTAAAAGCCGGCCTTGAAAAAGGAAGTAAAACTGATTTATATGACGGAAGATCGGGTGAAAAGTTTCATCAAAAAGTTACATGCGGATATATCTACATGTTAAAACTCAGCCACCTTGTAGATGATAAAATTCATGCCCGGTCAATAGGCCCATACTCGCTCATTACACAGCAACCGCTGGGTGGTAAAGCGCAATTTGGCGGCCAAAGATTCGGTGAAATGGAAGTGTGGGCGCTTGAAGGTTACGGTGCTGCACATATCCTGCAGGAAATTTTAACGGTAAAAAGCGATGATGTTGCCGGTAGAGCTAAAGTATATGAAGCTATTGTTAAGGGTGAAAATTTACAGGAACCAAATATTCCTGAATCGTTCAATGTGTTGATTAAAGAGCTCCAGGGCTTAGGTCTGGATATTAAAATTAATTAACACTTTTTGAACTATTCGTTCACTTAGAAATTAGGAGATGAAAAATGCCATTTAGAATTCAAGAAAATGCAATGCGTGATATTAATACTATCACTATTGGTTTAGCAAGTCCCGATGATATTTTATCCAGATCTTATGGAGAAGTTACTAAACCGGAAACGATTAATTACAGATCATTCCGCCCGGAAAAAGACGGACTATTTTGCGAGAAAATATTCGGACCTACACGAGATTGGGAATGTTTTTGCGGTAAATATAAACGTATAAGATACAAAGGTATAATTTGTGATAGATGCGGTGTTGAAGTAACTCAAAAAAGTGTGCGCAGAGAAAGAATGGGGCATATCGGTTTAGCCGTACCTGTTGTTCATATTTGGTTTTTCAGAGCGCAGCCATCTAAAATCGGCAATATCGTAGGATTAAGTTTAAAGGAATTAGAAAAAGTTATTTATTATGAATCTTACGTGGTAATTAACCCAGGACCTACAGGATTAAACCGTTTAGATTTAGTATCAGAAGATCAGTATTTTGAAGTTTTGAATTCACTTCCACCCGGAAATGAAAAACTTGAAGATGAAGATCCTAAAAAGTTCGTGGCCAAAATAGGCGGCGATGCTGTCAAAGAACTTTTAAAGAAAACGGATGTTGAAAAACTTTCCAAATCATTAAGAGATCAGCTTGAAGAAGAAACTTCACAGCAGAAAAAGGCAGATCTATTAAAAAGATTAAGAGTGCTTGAATCCTTCAAAGAAGAAGAAGGAAAAGTAATGAATAAACCGGAGTGGATGGTGTTGGGCTATATCCCGGTTATTCCGCCGGAATTAAGGCCGCTTGTTCCTCTTGAAGGGGGCAGATTTGCCACATCGGATTTAAATGATCTATATAGAAGGGTTATCATTAGAAATAACCGCCTTAAAAGATTAATTGATATTAAAGCACCTGAAGTTATTTTAAGAAATGAAAAAAGAATGCTTCAGGAATCTGTGGACGCATTATTTGACAATTCACGTAGAGGAAGCGCTGTTAGAAGTGATAATAACCGGCCTTTGAAGTCATTAAGCGATATGTTAAAAGGAAAACAAGGCCGTTTCAGACAAAATCTTTTAGGTAAAAGAGTTGATTATTCCGGCCGTTCCGTTATCGTTGTAGGCCCGGAACTTAAACTGCACCAATGCGGTTTACCTAAAGATATGGCCGTTGAACTTTTTAAACCGTTTATTATCCGGAAATTAATTGAACGTGGACATAATAAAACCGTTAAAAGCGCAAGGAAAGTTGTTGATCGTAAAGATCCGCTGATCTGGGATATTCTTGCGAAAATTATAGACGGGCACCCGGTATTATTAAACCGTGCTCCTACATTACACAGACTTGGAATTCAGGCTTTCCAGCCAATTCTTATTGACGGACGTGCGATTCAGCTTCACCCTATGGTTTGTACAGCATTTAACGCAGATTTTGACGGTGACCAAATGGCTGTACATGTTCCGCTTTCTTATGAAGCTCAGTTAGAGGCTTCATTGCTTATGTTAAGCAGTCATAACATTCTTTCTCCTCAAAATGGAAGTCCTATTGTTGTTCCGACACAAGACATAGTTTTAGGATGCTACTACTTAACGAAATTAAAGGATGGCGGTAAAGGCGAGGGAATGGTTTTCGGTTCGGCCGAAGAAGTAATTATTGCATATAATTCAAAGGTTATAGATCTTCATTCAAAATTAAAGGTTAGAATTGACGGTCAATTTATAGAGACCACGACCGGAAGAGTAATATTTAATCAAATAGTTCCAAAGGAAATGGGGTATTTCAACCAGCTTTTGATAAAGAAAACATTTGGCGGTTTTATAGGTCAAATGTTTATGAAGCTGGGAAATAAAGTTACAGCTAAGTTTCTTGATGACTTAAAGGATCTTGGATTCAGATATTCCACGGCAGGCGGACTTTCTGTCAGCTATGGAGATATGATTATTCCTGAAGAAAAAGAAGCGCTTATTCAGAAAGCAAATAAAAAAGTTGAAGCTATTTTAAATGAACATGAGCAAGGCGTAATAACAGATGCTGAACGTTATAATAAAATAATAGACGTTTGGACCCATACAACAAATGACGTTGCCCGTGCATTAATGGAGAAGATTAAAAATACCGATAATGGTTTCAATTCACTTCATATGATGGTTGATTCCGGAGCAAGAGGATCGCAGGAACAGGTTCGTCAGCTTGCCGGTATGCGCGGTTTGATGATGAAGCCTCAAAAGAGTTTATCCGGCCAGGCGGGTGAAATTATTGAGAACCCGATCGTGGCAAATTTCAAAGAAGGATTATCTGTTCTTGAATATTTTATTTCCACACACGGTGCAAGAAAAGGTCTTGCTGATACCGCTCTTAAAACTGCTGATGCAGGTTACTTAACAAGAAGACTTGTGGATGTAGCCCAGGACGTTATTATAAGTGAAGCAGATTGCGGTACCATTCTCGGTATTGAAATTACTGCACTTAAAGATGTTGAGCAGGAAAGAGAACCGTTAGCAGAAAGAATTACCGGTCGTGTATCTCAGGAAGATGTAATCAACCCGCGAACCGATGAAGTAATCGTGGCTGCGGGTGAATTGATAACTGAGGAAATTGCAGAAAGAATTGAGGATGCAAGCATTGATTCTGTATATATCAGGACAGTACTAACATGTGAATCCAAACGCGGTGTATGTGCAAAATGTTATGGAAGAAACCTGACTAATGGAAAGCTTGTAGAAATCGGAGAGGCAGTGGGAATTGTTGCCGCGCAATCTATTGGAGAGCCCGGTACACAGCTTACGCTAAGAACATTCCACCTTGGCGGTACTTCTTCAAGAATTGCAAGTCAGTCACAAGTTGAATCAACCGTGGAAGGTATTGCTAAGTTTGAAAGAATTTCTTATGTAGATAAATCTGATTATATCGGGAAAGTTAAAGTAGTTACCGGACGCCGCGGTATAGTTGGTATTTATGATGAGAATAACAGACAGATAAAAAAATACGAAGTTCCTTACGGCGCTGAACTTGTTGTTAATGACGGGCAGACAGTTAGGAAACGTTCACCTCTTTATAATCATGATCCATATAATTCAGTTATTTTAACTGACGTTGCAGGCAGAGTTCGTTTTGTGGATATGATTGACGGCGCAACTTTGCAGCAGGTTACCGATGAACAAACCGGTCACGTTCAGAAAGTTGTTATTGAGTCAAAAGATAAAAATCTTACACCAACCATAACAATTGAGTCTCAGGACGGAATAAAGAAATCATTTAATATTCCAACAAGAGCCTATCTTTCTGTTGAAGAAGGTGAGAACATTCCTGCAGGAACAATTCTGGCCAAAATTTCGAAGCAGCAAACCAAGAGCCGTGATATTACCGGAGGTCTTCCGAGAGTAACTGAATTATTCGAAGCGAGAAGCCCCCAGGAAACCGCAATTGTTTCCGAGATAGAAGGACTGGTTAAATTTGGAGCCCGCAAAAAGGGTTCACGCGAAATTCTTGTTATTGCTCCGGATAAATCCGATGAAAAGAAATATAACGTTCCGCTTGGTAAACACGTACTTGTTCAGGAAGGCGATGAAATACCGGCCGGTGAAAAAATCACAGATGGGCCAATCAACCCTCATGACATTTTGAAAATTAAAGGTACTAGCGCTGTGCAGGAATATCTTGTGAATGAGATTCAGGATGTTTACCGCTTACAGGGTGTTAAAATTAATGACAAACATATTGAAGCCATTGTTAAACAAATGCTTCAAAAAATTAAAATAGTTTCTCCCGGTGATACTAAATTTCTTGAAGAAGATGTTGTTGACAGAAATGAGTTTATTGAAGAAAACAATAGAGTGATTTCTATGCTTCACATTACAGATAAAGGCGATTCAAGATATAAGGATGGACAACTTGTTTCAAAGAGTAAATTCAGAGAATTAAATGCCGACTTGAAGAAAAAGAACAAAAAACCTATTGAAGCAAGAGATGCAGAGCCGGCTACTTTTGAACATATACTGCTGGGGATTACGCAGGCTGCACTATCTACTGAAAGTTGGATATCCGCTGCATCATTCCAGGAGACAACAAAAGTATTAGCTAATGCAGCAACTGAAGCAAAAGTGGATCTTCTGTTGGGACTTAAAGAGAACGTTGTAATGGGTCATTTAATTCCTGCCGGAACCGGTCTTAAGAAATATAAAAGTTTAATTTTGACCTCGGAACAGGTTGAAACCGAAAATGTAGAAAAAGAAGAAGTGCAAATTCAATAGAATTTAATAAATTCGACCCGATTAAACATCGGGTCGGGTTCTAATGCATAAAAACAGCATAAAATAAAAATATTTTTCAGATTTCTTGACAAAATTTAGCCTATAATCTATATTAGAAGTCTGAATTTTTTTTGATTTAGAAATATTAGGAGATTTTAGTGCCCACGATAAATCAGTTAGTAAGAAAAGGCCGTGTGCGAATTCTATCGAAGAAGAAAGCACCGGCTCTTGATGCATGTCCTCAGAAGCGGGGAGTATGTACAAGGGTATATACTTCGACACCTAAGAAACCAAACTCTGCTTTGAGGAAAGTTGCGAGGGTTCGATTAACTAACAGCATGGAAGTTACAGCATATATTCCGGGTGAAGGGCACAATTTACAGGAACACTCAATTGTTTTGATAAGAGGCGGCAGAGTTAAAGATTTGCCTGGCGTGCGTTATCATATTATTAGAGGCACGCTTGATACAAGCGGAGTTGAAGATAGAAAAAAAGGCAGATCAAAATACGGCGCTAAAAAACCAAAGGCTAAATAAATCTTATGAGAAAGAAAAGAGCAGGAAAGAATAGATTAAAACCAGATCCAAAGTTTAATGATTTACTGGTTGAAAGATTTATAAATTCTATTATGTACGACGGTAAAAAGTCAAAAGCCCGGTACGTAGTATATAAAGCATTTGATATAATTGAAGACAGAGCGAAGAAACCGGGAATTGAAATATTTAAAAAAGCTTTGAACAATACACAACCGGTAATTGAAGTTAGAAGCAGAAGAGTTGGCGGTGCTACGTATCAGGTTCCTACCGAGGTAAGGCCTGAGAGAAGAACTGCATTAGCCATGAGATGGATTAAAACCTATGCTAGAGCCAGAAATGAAAAATCCATGTCGCTTAAATTGGCTTCGGAATTATTGTCTGCTTCAAATAATGAAGGTTCAGCAGTAAAGAAAAAAGAAGATACTCACAAAATGGCAGAAGCTAATAAAGCATTTGCACATTTTAAGTGGTGACGGATATTTTATGTTTAATGATAATGTAAATGAGCGGAAAGAATATATTAAGTTATGACAGCAAGACTACCTATCGAAAGAGTTCGTAATATTGGAATTATGGCTCATATTGACGCCGGTAAGACAACTACTACCGAGCGCATCTTATATTATACCGGTAAATTACACAGAATCGGAGAAGTTCACGACGGTGCTGCTACAATGGACTGGATGGAGCAGGAAAAAGAACGTGGTATAACAATTACAAGCGCTGCAACCACATGTTTTTGGGATGATCACCAGATCAACATTATAGATACACCGGGACACGTTGATTTTACGGTTGAAGTGGAAAGATCATTAAGAGTTTTGGATGGTGCCGTTGCATTATTTTGTGCAGTCGGGGGTGTTGAACCTCAATCTGAAACTGTTTGGAGACAAGCAGACAAATACATGGTTCCCAGAATTGCATTTATCAATAAAATGGATAGAACCGGTGCTGATTTTTATAATGCACTCCAGATGATGAAGGACAGGCTTGGCGCTAATGCAATACCTATTACTTTACCTATTGGCGAAGGTGATATGTTTACCGGCGAAATTGACTTAATTACTTTCAAAGCCCGTATTTATAATGAAGAATCTATGGGTGCAACATTCGACGAATATAAAGTGCCGGAAGATTTAACGGAAATTGCCAACAAGTACAGGACTCAGATGTTAGAGGCAGTATCAGATATTGATGATACTCTTCTTGAGAAATATTTAGAAGGTAAAACGATTACTGCTGATGAAATTAAAGTAGCTTTAAGAAGAGCTACTATAGAATTGAAAATTATTCCGGTGCTATGCGGGTCTGCATTTAAAAATAAGGGTGTTCAGAAATTACTTGATTCAGTAGTTGACTTTTTACCTGCTCCTACCGATACAAAAGAAATTGAAGCTCATCATATAGGAATAAAGGATATTGTAACAAGAAGAATTGATGAGAATGAAAAATTTGTAGCCCTTGCATTCAAAATTATGAATGATGCTTACGTAGGCAAGCTTACGTTTTTTAGAGTTTATTGCGGTACATTAAAATCAGGTTCTTATATTTTTAATGCGGTTAGCGGAAAGAAAGAAAGAATCAGCCGTTTGCTTCAGATGCACGCAAATCATAGAGAAGAAATTGAAGAAGTTAAGGCCGGTGATATAGCCGCTGCAGTTGGATTGAAGAATACAAAAACAGGCGATACACTCTGCGATGAACATGATCCGGTTGTACTTGAAAAAATTATTTTCCCGGAACCTGTTATCCAGATTGCTATAGAACCAAAAACAAAAGCTGACCAGGATAAATTATCTGATGCATTGGTTAAGCTTTCTGATGAAGATCCAACATTTAAAGTTAAAGTTGATGAAGAAACGGGTCAAACTTTAATAAGCGGAATGGGCGAACTTCATCTTGAAATTTTAGTAGACAGGATGAAGCGTGAATTTAAGGTTGAAGCAAACGTAGGCAAACCTCAGGTAGCTTACAGAGAAACTATCACGCAGGTTGTTAATGCTGAAGGTAAATTTATTAAACAAAGCGGCGGCCGTGGTAAATATGGACATGTCTGGGTTGAATTCAGTCCGAATGAACCCGGAAAGGGATATGAGTTTACCAATGCGATAGTTGGCGGAGTGGTTCCAAGAGAATATATTCCGGCTGTTTCAGCCGGTATCCAGGAAGCTTTGAGAAATGGTGTTGTTGCCGGCTTTCCTGTTGTGGACATTAAGGCTAAGATTTATGATGGTTCTTATCACGATGTAGATTCAGATGAAATTTCATTCAAAGTTGCCGGTTCAATTGCATTTAAAGAGGGTGCTAAAAAGGGTAAGCCTATATTACTAGAGCCTATGATGAGTGTTGAAGTTGTTACTCCTGAAGAGTATTTGGGCGATGTAATGGGAGATTTAAACTCCAGAAGAGGGAAAATTGAGGGATTCTCTGCGAGAAAAGATGCCCAGGTAATTAAAGCTACTGTTCCTCTTTCGGAGATGTTTGGTTATGCAACAGTATTGAGGTCTATGACGCAGGGCCGTGCAATATATACTATGCAATTCTCTCATTATCATGAAGTTCCAAAGAGTATAGCTGAGGAAATTGCTGAAAAAACCTTGGGTAAGAAGTCGGTTATAACTGTTTAATAAAAGAATATTAAAAGAAAAATATTAAAGGAGAATTAGATGGCAAAAGAAAAATTCGATAGGAGTAAACCTCACGTTAACGTAGGTACAATCGGTCACGTAGATCATGGTAAAACCACATTAACAGCTGCCATCACAATGGCTCTCGCAAGAAAGGGTTTATCGGAAATTAGAACTTTTGATAGTATTGATAATGCCCCGGAAGAAAGAGAAAGAGGTATTACTATTGCAACAGCTCACGTTGAATATTCAACTGCAAACAGACACTATGCTCACGTAGATTGCCCCGGTCACGCTGACTATGTTAAGAATATGATTACAGGTGCTGCCCAGATGGACGGTGCTATATTAGTAGTTGCTGCTACCGACGGACCAATGCCACAAACAAGAGAGCATATTCTTCTTGCACGCCAGGTAGGCGTACCCAGAGTTGTAGTATTTTTAAATAAGATCGATATGGTTGATGATGAAGAATTAATCGAACTTGTTGAAGTTGAGTTAAGAGATTTATTAAATTATTATGAGTTTCCCGGAGATGAAATCCCTATTATTAAAGGCTCGGCTTTAAAAGCATTGGAAGCCGGTTCTAGCAACGCTCCAACTGATGATCCAAGATATAATTGTATCTGGGAACTTATGGATGCCGTTGACAGCTATATCCCCATTCCCAAAAGAGAAACAGACAAGCCTTTCTTAATGCCTGTTGAAGACGTTTTCTCTATAACAGGTCGTGGTACAGTTGCTACCGGAAGAGTTGAAAGAGGCCAGGTTAAATTAGCTGAAGAAGTTGAATTAATCGGACTTGGCGTTCATAAGAAAACAGTTGTTACCGGAATCGAAATGTTTAGAAAAGAACTTGATTCTGCTATGGCTGGAGATAATGCCGGACTTCTTTTAAGAGGCGTTGATAAAAATGAAATCGAAAGAGGAATGGTCCTTGCTAAACCAGGATCAATAACTCCTCATAAGAAATTCGAAGGATCAATTTACGTTTTATCAAAAGAAGAAGGCGGACGACATACTCCTTTCTTCAACGGATACAGACCTCAATTCTATTTCAGAACAACCGATGTTACTGGTGTAGCCACTCTTCCGGAAGGAACCGAAATGGTTATGCCGGGTGACAGGGTTACATTATCAGTTGAACTGATTTCTGAAATTGCTATGGAAGAAGGTCTTCGTTTCGCTATTCGTGAAGGTGGAAGAACCGTAGCTTCAGGCCTTGTAACGAAGATTATTCAGTAAACTTATTTTTATTCTGTCGAAAAGGGAGTGAAAACTCCCTTTTTGTGTGTAAATTTTATTTTGTCCCGTTAGATCGGGAAAGGAGAATTTGAGTGTCTGGCCAAAAGATTAGAATAAAATTGAAATCATATGATCATATATTGATTGATAAATCAACAGAGAAAATCATAAAGACTGTAAGAAGTACGGGTGCAATTGTTTCAGGCCCGATTCCGCTGCCTACAAAGAGGACGGTATATACAGTATTAAGATCTCCTCATGTTGATAAAAAATCACGAGAACAATTTGAGACCAGAGCGCATAAGAGAATTATTGATATTCATAATTCAAATAATAAAACCGTCGATTCACTAAGTAAGTTAGATATTCCGGCGGGTGTTGACATAGAGATTAAGCTTTAAGGAATTTGGGAGATAAGATGGCTGGCATCATCGGAAAAAAAATTGGAATGTCGAGCATTTTTAATGCTAACGGCGAAATAGTATCTGTCACGGTAATACAGGCAGGCCCGTGCAAGGTGGTTTCTGTAAAAACTAAGGAAAAAGACGGATACGAAGCACTGCAGCTCGGCTTCGGTGAAAAGAAGGAAAAAAATGTTATTAAACCTTTACTAGGGCAGTATAAGAAAAATAATCTAACTCCCTGTTCGGTTCTTAAAGAATTTAACTTTTCAAACTTCGGTGATTATAAAGTAGGCGACGAAATTAAAGCTAATTTATTCCAGGAAAATGAAAAGATTAAAGTTAGAGGAAAAACTAAAGGTAAAGGATTCCAGGGTGTTATGAAACGCCATGGTTTTGGCGGAGTTGGCGGTACTACTCACGGACAAAGTGATAGATTGCGTGCTCCCGGTTCAATAGGTGCGAGCTCTTATCCTTCAAGAGTTTTTAAAGGACAAAGAATGGCCGGAAGAATGGGTTACGAAAACGTAACTATTTCTAATCTTCAAGTTGTAAAAATTATTGATGAGGAAAATATTATTTTAGTCAAAGGCGCCGTACCCGGCGCAATTAACTCTTTTGTTGAATTGATTAAGAAGTAAGTTGGTAAAAAAATGACATTAGATATTTACAAAATTGATGGCACTGTGTCTGGTGAGAAACTGGAACTTGCTGAAGACATTTTCGGTATAGAACCAAACGACCATGCTATTTATTTATCGGTAAAAGCTTATTTGGCAAACCAAAGACAGGGTACCAGTAAAGCCAAAGAACGTGGTGAAGTTAGAGGCGGCGGTAAAAAGCCTTGGAAACAAAAAGGCAGAGGCGGTTCAAGAGCCGGTACAACACGTTCTCCACTTTGGGTAGGCGGCGGAACAATTTTTGGCCCCCGTCCAAGAGATTATCGCCAGGATATACCAAAAAAGTTAAAACGTCTTGCAAGAAAATCTGCACTTAGTTATAAAGTTAAAGATGAGCAATTGATTATAGTGGAAGACTTTAATTATGAAAAACCTAAGACTAAAGAATTTGCGGGAATGTTAAGTGCATTCAAGGTACCCGGTAAGAAAGTATTATTATTGACAAACGGAAAACAAGATACAGTTTATAAATCAGGTAGAAATATTTCAAAAGTTAGAATACTTGAAGCTGAGAAGGCATCGACTTATGACATATTGAACAATCAGATTTTAATTGTTCAGAAAAGCGCAGTAGAAACTATCTGCAATTCATTTAAGAATAAGAAAGAAGCGGTAAACTGATATGCATGATATTCTAATTAGCCCCTTGATTACCGAAAAAATGACTAATATGACAGCTGATAAAGGAAAATATGGTTTCCTTGTTAACCCTAATTCAAATAAAATAGAAATAGCTAAAGCTGTAGAAAAAAAGTTTAATGTGCATGTTGAAAGTGTAAGAACAATAAATCATCCGGGTAAAATGAAGACACAATTCAGAAAATCAGGAAGATTTACAGGAAAGACTGCTAAATTTAAAAAAGCTTTGATTACACTTAAACAAGGCGAAAAAATTGAAATTTTTGAACAAGTATAGAGCTCGAAAGCAGGACGATTAAATGGCAATTATTAAGTTAAAACCAAATACACCCGGAACCAGATTTATGTCGATTTCTTCATTTGAAGAAATCACTAAAGTTACTCCTGAAAAATCCCTTACCGTTTCTTTAAGAAAATCGGGTGGAAGAAATAATTTAGGACGAGTGACTGCTAAGCATATCGGCGGCGGGCATAAAAGAAGATACAGAATTATTGATTTCAAACGCGATAAAGCCGGGATTCCTGCCAAAGTTTTTTCAATTGAATATGATCCCAACCGCACATGCAGAATTGCTCTATTGCATTATGCTGACGGAGAAAAAAGATATATTCTTGCTCCCGAAGGATTGAAAGTTGGAGATAAAATTCAAACTGGTCCCGGCAGCGATATTACAGTTGGAAATGCTTTACCATTAAAGGATATGCCGCTAGGTAGTTTTGTTCATAATGTAGAGCTGAAGCCGGGAAAAGGCGGTCAACTAGGAAGAAGCGCAGGAGCATCTATTCAGGTTATGGCAAAAGAAGGAGATTACGCGCAGCTTAAAATGCCTTCCGGTGAAGTAAGGTTGATAAGATTAAATTGTCTTGCCACATATGGAGTAGTAGGAAACGCGGAACAAGAAAATATAAGCTATGGAAAAGCCGGAAGAACAAGATGGAAAGGTAAAAGGCCTCACGTTAGAGGTGTTGCAATGAACCCGGTTGATCATCCAATGGGCGGTGGTGAAGGAAAAACTTCAGGGGGTGGGCATCCCGTTTCACCCTGGGGGCAAAAGGCCAAAGGATTGAAGACCAGGAAACGTAAAAAAGAATCAAATAAATTAATTATTAAAAGACGGAAATAAGTAGAGAGCAACTATGCCAAGATCGGTTAAAAAAGGACCCTTTGTCGATTTCAAATTATCTGAAAAGATTACTAAGCTGAACAATACTAATCAGAAAAAGATAATTAAGACTTGGTCCAGAACTTCAACTATCATCCCGGAATTTGTGGGCCATACAATTGCCGTTCATAACGGTAATAAAATGATTCCGGTTTATATAACAGAAAATATGGTTGGTCATAAATTAGGAGAGTTTGCACCTACAAGAATTTTTAGAGGTCATCCGGGAACCAAAGCCGAAAAGGCATCTAAAGGTCCGGCACCGGCTGCAACAAAGTAATTGTAATAAAAGGATTTTATTTTAAATGGAAGCAAGAGCAATACATAGATACATAGGTTCATCACCCCGTAAAATGCGGTTAGTTGTAGATCTTATAAGAGGAATTTCTGTTGATAAAGCAATTGAAATTTTACATTTCCATACTAAGCATGCTTCAAGAGATGCTGAAAAAGTATTAAGATCTGCTGTTGCAAATTTAATGAATAAAGATGACGCAGGCAGGATTGAGCCGGAAGAATTGTTTGTTAAAGAAGCTTACGTGAACCAAGGGCCGACGTTAAAAAGAATTTCACCCGCACCAATGGGTCGGGCATATAAAATAAGAAAAAGGTCTTGTCATTTAACAATTATTGTTGCTAAGAAGGCATAAATTTAGGAGGTAATTTTTTGGGACAAAAAACAAACCCGATCGGATTTAGAGTTGGAATTATAAGAGGCTGGGACTCTAATTGGTATGAAAATAAGTCTTATTCATCAAAGCTAAAAGAAGACGAGAAACTGAGAAATTACGTCAGAAACCGTTTGAAGAAAGCGGGAATTGCCAGAATTGTTATTGACAGAACATCTAAAAATATTATTCTGACCATTCATACATCAAGGCCGGGAGTGGTTATCGGAAAAAGCGGAAAAGAGATTACTCAGTTAGAGCAAGAATTAAAACAGGTAACAGATAAAGATGTTAAAATTCAGATATCTGAAATTAAAAGACCTGAATTAGATGCTTTTCTGGTTGCTGAAAACATAGCAAGCCAGATTGAAGGAAGAGTTTCTTTTAGAAGAGCTATGAAAATGTCCATTACCGCAGCAATGAGGATGGGAGCTGAAGGAATTAGAATTATGTGCGCCGGAAGATTGGGCGGGGCCGAAATGGCTAGAACCGAACAATACAAGGAAGGCCGCATTCCATTGCATACAATAAGAGCCGATATAGACTACGCAAATGGCAGAGCTCAAACTATTTACGGTGCTATAGGGATAAAAGTTTGGATATGTCGTGGAGAAATTTTAGGAAAAAGAGTTACAGACTAATTATTCGGGAGTTTTTTTATCATGTTAATGCCTAAAAGAGTTAAGTTTAGAAAATCACAGCGCGGCAGGATGGCAGGCAAAGCGAAACGTGGGAGTACAATTGCTTTTGGTGACTTCGGGTTGAAAGCTCTTGAACCACATTGGATTACAAGCCGTCAAATAGAGGCTTGCCGTGTTGCACTTTCAAGAAAAATGAAAAGAGATGGAAGAGTTTGGATACGAATATTTCCGGATAAACCTGTATCTAAAAAACCGCTCGAAACAAGAATGGGTAAAGGAAAAGGTGCTCCTGAATTTTGGGTTGCAGTTATTAAACCGGGCAGAGTATTGTTTGAAGTTTCAGGCGTTTCCAAAGAAGTTGCGCATGATGCTCTCAGAACGTGTTCATATAAGTTGCCCATTAAAACAAAAGTAGTTGCCAGACCGGATTTTGAATAAAGGTTAAGGTTTTAAAAATGAAAATTCATGAAATAAGAGAACTAAAAGACGACGAACTAATAAAGCAAATTGCTGAAGAACAAAAGAGCATATTGGATCTAAGATTTGCACATCAGTTAAAACAATTAACTAATACTGCAAAGCTTAAAGTTACCAGAAGAGATATTGCTAAGTTAAAAAGTGAACTTAAAGCAAGGCAGATAGCTAAGAAAGTTCCGGCTGCTAAGGATAATAAAGAAGGAGTTAATGCCTAACTATGGAACAACGAACATTAAGAAAAACCAGAGTCGGAGTTGTTGTAAGCAATAAAATGCAAAAAACTATTACAGTAGCAATTGAAAGAAGAGTTCCACATACGATTTATAAAAAATATTTTAAGAAAACCACGAAGTTTATGGCTCATGATGAAAAGAATGAATGTAAAATAGGCGATAAAGTAAAAATTATGGAAACCCGCCCTCTTAGCTCTAAAAAGAGATGGCGTCTTGTTGAAGTTGTAGAAAAAGCCAAGTAGTAAAGTAAGGAGAAGAAGTCCAAATGATTCAAGAAGAAACCAATTTAGTGGTTGCAGATAATTCTGGCGCAAAAAAAGTACGGTGTATCCGTGTACTTGGCGGAAGCGGGAGACAGTATGCCAGCGTTGGTGATCTGATAGTAGTTTCAGTAAAAACTGCTATTCCTAACGGAACAGTTAAAAAAGGCGAAGTTTCTCGCGCAGTTATTGTAAGAACTAAGAAAGAAGTTAGAAGAAAAGATGGTTCTTACATCAGATTTGATGAAAATGCTGCAGTTTTAATTAATGCACAAAACGAGCCAAGGGGTACTCGTATTTTCGGTCCTGTTGCAAGAGAATTAAGAGAAAAACAATTTATGAAAATAGTTTCTTTAGCACCTGAAGTTTTATAAAGTTTTGGAAAATAAATGAAAATTAAAAAAAACGACAATGTGATAGTTATTTCCGGAAACAGCAGAGGCAAAACCGGTAAAGTACTCAAAGTATTCCCGAAAGATCAAAGGGTAATAGTTGAAGGAATTAATTTAAGGAAGCGGCATACAAAGCCAACCCAGTCTAATCCGCAAGGAGGAATACTGGAAAAAGAATCTCCTATTGATGCTTCTAATGTAATGATTGTTGATCCGAATAATAACAGACCTTCAAGGCTGGGATCTCAAATAATTCTGGATGAAAAAACAGGAAAAAAGAAACATGTTCGCGTTAGTAGAACAAGTGGCGAGATGATTTAATAACAATAATTTTACTCAAGGTTTAATTGTATAATGGCAGAGAAGAAATCTAAAAAAGAAAATACTGAAAAGCAGCCGCAACCCCAGGTTAAAGGCGCTAAAAAAGAAACTAAAAAAGCTTCTGCTCCTGAAAAAGAAATCAAAATTAAGGTTCGGCTTGCAGATGTATATAAAAAAGATATTATTCCCGGATTAAAAGAAAAATTTGGTTACCACAGTTTAATGCAGATCCCGAAACTTCACAAAGTTGTTGTTAATATGGGTGTGGGTGCTGCAGTGGCAGATCAGAAAATATTGGAAGAAGCAGTAAAAGAATTGGAAACCATAACCGGACAAAAAGCAAGCATCCGGAAAGCAAAAAAAGCTATCTCGAACTTCAAATTGAGAGAGGGCATAAATATTGGCGCTATGGTTACTTTAAGACGTGAAAAAATGTTTGAATTTATTGACCGTCTTATTAATGTTGCATTGCCAAGAGTAAGAGATTTTAGAGGTTTATCAGACAAATCATTTGATGGAAGAGGCAATTATACACTTGGTATAAAAGAACAGATCATTTTCCCTGAAATGAATGTTGATAAAATTACGAGAGTTCTTGGTATGGATATAACATTTGTTACAACAGCAAAAACAGATAACGAAGCTTACGAACTGCTGTTGGCATTTGGTTTTCCGTTTAGAAAAAAAGAAATTAAAACAGCTTAATAGGAGATTTAATGGCTCGTAAAAGTTTATTAGCAAGAGAAGAAAAAAGAAAAAAGATTGTTGAAAAGTTTGCAAAGCTTAGAAAAGAATTGAAGGAAAAAGGTGATTATGCCGGTCTTCAAAAGCTGCCAAGAAATGCTTCTCCGGTAAGATTACATAATAGATGCATGTTTACCGGCAGAGCAAGATCATATTATCGTAAATTTGGAATTTCGCGCCTTGTTCTTAGAGAAATGGCTTCAAAAGGCGAGATTCCTGGATTAAAAAAGTCAAGCTGGTAGAAGGAGTAATAAATATATGCCCGTAACAGATCCGATTGCAGATTTCTTAACTAGAATTAGAAATGCATCCGACGCTAAAAAAATTTTAGTGGATATTCCTTCTTCTAAAATGAAAATAAGTTTAGCTGAAATATTGAAGAAGCAGAAATTCATTGTTGATTATTCGGTTGTTGAAGATAACAAACAGAATATATTGAGAGTTCAGCTTAAGTATACTAATGGTACACCGGCACTTGGCGGATTGAAAAGAATTAGTACTCCCGGTCTAAGAGTTTATAAAAGCTCTAAAGAATTGCCAAGAGTTTTGAATGGATTGGGAATTGCGGTTATATCTACGCAGAAGGGCTTACTGACGGATAATGATGCCAGACGTGAAGCTTTAGGCGGTGAAGTAGTTTGTTATATCTGGTAAATTATTGAATGGAGTTTTAAAGTGTCACGAATAGGTAAAAAACCAATTACAATACCTAAAGAAGTTACGGTTTCCCAAAACGGTCAGAGTATAAAAATCAAAGGACCGAAGGGCGAACTGCAAAACGAGGTTCATCCAAACATTAGTGTTAAAATAACCGGGGATGAAATTATAGTTAGCAGGCCGAATGATTTTAAAGAAAATAAAGCGCTTCATGGTTTAACCCGTGCTCTTCTGCAGAATAATATTGACGGGGTTACAAAAGCGTATCAGAAAACCTTAGACATTGTTGGTGTTGGTTACAGAGCTGAACTAAAAGGTAAAAACCTTTTATTAAATATAGGTTATTCACATCCGATATTTTTTATTCCACCGGATGGAATTACATTACAAACGCCAGTACAAACACAAATAGTTGTTTCAGGTATTGATAAACAGCTTGTTGGACTTGTTGCAGCAAAAATCAGATCAATCAGACAGCCTGAACCATATAAGGGAAAAGGTATCAAGTATTCTGGTGAACATATTGTAAGAAAAGCCGGTAAAACAGCAGGCAAATAATTTTTTGGAGTAATATTAGAAGATGATAAAGAGAAACGAGAATTCAAGATTAAGATCTAAAATAAAGATCAGAAAAAAGATGTCGGGTACTTCTGAAAAACCCCGTTTAACTGTTTACCGCAGTTTAAATAATATTTATGTGCAAATAATTGATGATACTTCCGGGAAAACGCTTGTTTCTGCTTCTTCTCTTTCAAAGGATGTTAAAGAGGAGTTAAAGAAGATAAAAGGAAAAACTGCCAAAAGTAAATTAATCGGAAACGCAGTTGCAAAAAAAGCGCTGGAACAAAAAATTTCCACAGTAGTGTTTGATAGAAACGGCTACAGGTATCATGGACGTATACAAGCAGTTGCTGATGGTGCACGTGAAGGGGGATTGAAGTTTTAGTCATGAAAATGATTGAAATTGCCGGATCGTCTAATGGCAGGACTACGCCCTTTGGAGGCGTCTGTAGAGGTTCGAGTCCTCTTCCGGCAGCATAATTTTGCCGGCGGGTAGTTTAATTCTGCCGTTTTATTGTGAAAAGTTTTATTAAATAAGAAGTTCTAAAAATTTAAAGATTGGTACTTGGAGACTCAATTGAAAAATGTAAAGTCAAGTGAAATTGATGGACTGAAAGAAAAAGTCGTTCACATTAACCGGGTTGCTAAAGTTGTAAAAGGCGGCCGCCGTTTCAGTTTTAATGCAATTATTGTTGTAGGAAACGGACAAGGAGTTGTCGGTGTAGGACTTGGTAAAGCTAATGAAGTTACCGATGCAATATCAAAAGGAATTGATGATGCAAAGAAAAATTTAGTTAGTGTTTCTGTAATTAAAGGCACGGTTGCCCATGAAATTATCGGCAAATTTGGTGCAGGCAGAGTTTTACTTAAACCTGCTTCTCCCGGTACCGGTTTAATTGCAGGCGGTGGTGTGCGTGCAGTTCTTGAAGCTGCCGGAGTTGAGGATATTTTAACAAAATCATTGGGATCAAGTAATCCACATAATCAGGTAAAAGCTACGTTGAACGGATTGTTGAATATAACGGACGCCAGAAAGATGGCAAGAAAAAGAGGAATGACTATTACTGAACTTTTTAGCGCTTAATTGAGGATATTATGGGAAAAATTAAAGTTATACAAACAAAAAGTGTTATTGACAGACCTAAAGACCAGAAACGTACAGTTGAAGCTTTGGGATTGGGCAGGCCTAATTGGGAAATTATTCATAATGATACTCCGCAAATCAGAGGTATGATTAATAAAGTTGCTCATTTAGTTAAAGTTGAAGAAATCAAGAAGTAACAAGGTTTTATAATGGATAGACTAAGTAATTTAAAGTATGCAGAGGGTTCAAGAAAGAATCCAAAAAGAATCGGCAGAGGCGAAGGTTCCGGACATGGCGGAACGGCTACAAAAGGTATGAACGGACAATTATCCCGTTCAGGCGCCCGGAAGAAAAGATGGTTTGAAGGCGGCCAGATGCCTCTTCAAAGAAGAATTCCTAAATTCGGGTTTACGAATATATTTAAAGTTTATTATCAAATTGTAAATATAGATCTGATCGAAAAGTTAGTTGTTTCTAAAAAACTGACTGAAACGGTGATAAACCTTGAAACTTTGAAAAAACACGGTTTAATATCATCTACTAAAACACCGGTTAAATTGTTGGGTAACGGAGAACTGAAAACTAAACTAAAAATTCAGGTAAACGCGTTCAGCCAGACAGCTAAAGACAAAGTTGAAGCTGCGGGTGGAACGATAGAAAAGATTTAATACAGAATAAATGGCAAAAATTACAGAAACATTCCGCAACATTTTTAAAATTCATGAACTGCGACAGAGAATTTTATATACTCTGGCGCTGCTCGTTATTGTAAGGCTTGGCGCTCACGTAACACTGCCCGGTATTGATGCTGCTTTGTTATCGGAAAGTACCAGAAATCAAACTTCAGATAATCTGTTTGGATTATATGATTTGTTTGTAGGTGGTGCATTTCACAATGCAGCAATTTTTGCGCTTGGTATAATGCCTTACATATCTTCATCAATTATTATACAGCTGCTGGGAGCCGTTATTCCTTATTTTCAGAAACTTCAGCAGGAAGGTGAAGACGGCAGAAAAAAGATCACACAGCTTACCCGCTATGGTACTGTATTAATAGCTGCACTCCAGGCTTGGGGTGTTACTATTAAATTGATCAGTACTAATGTGCAGGGTATACCGGTTGTTCCACTTGGTGTGCAAGGTTTTTCATGGACGATATCAACGGTTTTAATACTTGCATCAGGTACAATTTTCATGATGTGGCTGGGTGAACAAATTACCGATAAAGGTATTGGAAACGGTATTTCTTTAATTATATTTATCGGTATTATAGACAGGTTCCCATTTGCGCTTCTTGATGAATATCAATTGATAAATCAGGGTACAAGAAGCATTATAATAGAGTTAGTAATCATAGCTTTAATGGTTCTGATTATTTCCGGTGTTGTTCTTGTTACTCAGGGAACAAGAAGAATCCCGGTTCAATATGCAAAGAGGGTAGTCGGCAGAAAAGTTTATGGCGGTGTTACTCAGTATATTCCATTGCGTGTTAATACCGCAGGTGTAATGCCCATTATTTTTGCACAATCAATTATGTTTATTCCAAGTACGGTACTTTCTTTTTTCCCGAATAATGAATTTTTACAGAATGTATCACGTTATTTCGCATATAATTCACCCGTTTATTCTGTGCTTTATGCAGTAATGATTATTTTCTTTACTTATTTCTATACGGCAATTGCATTTAATCCGAAAGATGTTGCAGATACTATGAAGAAACAAGGCGGCTTTATACCTGGAATTAGGCCTGGAAAGCAGACATCCGAATTTATAGATAATATCCTTACTAAGATAACTTTACCGGGTTCGTTTTTCCTGGCTATTATTGCAATTTTACCTGCATTTGTTTCTAATTGGGGTGTTTCAAGCAGATTTTCGCAATTCTTTGGCGGAACAAGTTTGTTGATTGTTGTTGGTGTTGCACTTGATACTCTGCAGCAGATTGAATCTCATTTATTAATGAGACATTACGACGGCTTTATGAAAACCGGTAAACTTAAAGCGAGAAGATAATTTAAAATGCCGGCGGTAGAATTCCACCGGAAGGTTTTACAGGCCCGTGATTTATATAAAGACAAAAAAAGAAATTGATTATATTAAAGAAAGCTGCAAGATTACTGCTGAGACACTTCAGCTTTTGAAAAGATATGTTAAAGCCGGAATTACGACTAAAGAATTGGATCAAATTGCCGAAGACTACATCAAAAGCAATAATGCTGTAGCCGCATTTAAAGGTTATTCTCAAGGCGGTTCTTCTATTGATTATCCCGGGGCAATTTGTGCATCAATTGACAATGAAGTAGTACATGGGATACCGGGAAACAGAGTTCTTAAAAATGGTGAAATTATTTCGTTGGATTTTGGAGTTCAAAAAAACGGCTATTTTGGCGATGCTGCATTAACTGTAGCGGTGGGAGAAATTACTGCAGAGAAACAAAGATTAATGGATGTAACGGAGAAATCTTTGTATCTGGGAATTGAACAAGCTGTTGAAAATAACAAAGTTCATGATATATCTTATGCAGTTCAGAAATATGTTGAAGATAACGGATTTTCAGTTGTGCGTGATTTGTGTGGCCATGGAGTAGGTAAGTATTTGCATGAAGAACCTTCAATTCCTAATTTTGGTAAGAAGGGTTCAGGGCCAAAATTAAAAAATGGAATGACAATAGCTATAGAGCCGATGGTTAATATGGGAAAATATAATGTTAAGACTGATTACGACGGCTGGACAGTATTAACTATAGACGGCTTACCGTCAGCTCATTTTGAGCATACTATTTTGGTTTCAAATGGTAAACCGGAAATTTTAACAGTTTGTTAATGGCTAAACAAGGACCAATAAAAGTAGACGGAATTGTAACGGAAACATTACCCAATGCCCATTTTAAAGTAAAACTGGACAACGGCCACGAAATTCTTGCACATATTTCCGGTAAAATGAGAATGCATTTTATAAAAATTTTAGTAGGAGATAAAGTTTCAATTGAATTATCTCCATATGACTTAACAAAAGGTAGAATTACCTACAGGTATAAATAGCGGAGCT
>Ga0181529_10001619_pt1 | contig 28469 bp, 18 predicted proteins | sample PEATcosm2014_Bin_36_FD_119763 | JGI IMG/M metagenome (GOLD analysis project Ga0181529, IMG submission 119763) | Peatland microbial communities from MTU Mesocosm Facility, Houghton, MI, USA - PEATcosm2014_Bin10_30_metaG | ecosystem: Environmental > Terrestrial > Soil > Wetlands > Peat | place... | reverse complement strand
GCCGCCCCCCCCCGCGCGCGGCGAGCGATTTTCTGGCCCCGCCGCAGCCGCTTTTGCAGATAATTTCCCCTTCCCGGCGCACAATCAATCCATGACCGCCAACCCAACCCCGGGCCTTTCTCTTCCCTCTTCCCTATCCCTATTCCCTATTCCTTGTTCCCTGTTTTTATCCCGTAACTCCTTATCCTGGACGATTTTGCAAGCAACTCCTTTGTTTTGACGATTTTGCAGCGCAACCCTCCCCGTATCCCCAACAAAACAAGGATTTTGCGCCCAAAATACGGGTGGGGCTCCCCCTTGCACGAACCTGGCGAAAGACTCCGCCCCGGTGAACCGATAAAATGGTGTGATGGACGTCTCTACCAATTCCGCCCTCCCTCGCTGCATCGTTCTCACCGGCTTCATGGGATCAGGCAAGTCCACCGTCGGCCCGCTGCTTGCCCAGCGTCTCGGCTGGAGCTTCGTCGATGTCGACGACGTGATCGAGGCCGAGGCCGGAACAACCATCGCAGAAATCTTTGCACGCCACGGCGAGGCTGCCTTCCGCAAGCAGGAGCACGAGACCATCGCCCGTCTTGCCGCCGGCGATGCTCTGGTACTGGCTCTCGGCGGCGGAGCCATCGAGCACGAAGGTACTCGCTCGCTGCTGCTCACCACGCCCGGCACGCTGCTCGTCCACCTTGAAGTCGAGCTGGCCACAACCCTCGCGCGCTGCCGCGGAACCGAGCAGACGCGCCCCATCCTCGCCGACCAGGCCAACCTCGCCGCCCGCTACCAGCGCCGCCTGCCGCTCTATCGCATGGCGCATCTCTCCCTGCCCGTTGATGCGCTGTTACCATTACAGGTCGTCGACCAGATCATATCCACTTTAGGGAACTCCTGTGGAAAACTTAACCGCTCGTAATCTTGTGAGCCGCGCCCCTTCAGTCCACCATCGGATACGTAGAGGGGGTTCCGCCATGATGTTTCCTGACACGACCAACGCACAACAGAGCGCCGCACTTCGCATGGCCGCCGAGCGCGCCCGCACCATCGGCATCCCTCGCTCCGAGTTCGAGGAGTCGCTCTGGATGCCCGTTCCTCCGCGGCGCGAGAGCTTCAACTCTGCCGGCGCATTCGTGCCCGTCAGTTACACCTCAGCCCACGAGGAACTCAGCTACTCCAGCCGCTGACCACTGATCACTGGATGATCGGAACTCCCGCGATCCGCCGTTGCCACTCCGCCGGACCGGTCTGGTGTACGCTCGTGCCTTGAGAGTCCACCGCCACCGTCACCGGCATATCGCGCACGTCAAACTCGTAGATCGCTTCCATGCCCAAGTCGGCGAAGGCCACCACGCGCGCGCCTTGAATCGCCTTCGAGACCAGGTACGCCGCGCCGCCCACCGCCATCAGATAAACCGCGCCAAACTCCTTGATTGCCGCAATCGCCGCCGCGCCGCGCTCGGCCTTGCCCACCATGCCCAACAGGCCCGTCTCGGACAGCATCTGCCGCGTGAACCGATCCATGCGCGTCGCCGTCGTCGGACCCGCCGGTCCCACCACCTCGTCGCGCACCGGGTCCACCGGCCCCACATAATAGATAAACCGCCCGCGAAAATCCACCGGCAGCTTCTCGCCACGGTCCAGCATCGCGGTGAGTCTTGCATGAGCCGCGTCGCGCCCGGTCAGCAGCTTGCCCGTCAGCAGCAGCAACTCCCCCAGCTTTCACGTCGCGGCCTCCGCGCGCGTCACCGCATTCAGATTCACCCGCCGCGCCGCGCTCACGTCATACGTCAGCTTCGGCCACGCATCCAAACTCGGCGGATCGAGAAACACCGGCCCACTGCCATCCAGCACAAAGTGCGCATGGCGCGTCGCCGCACAGTTGGGAATCATCGCCACCGGCAAATTGGCGGCGTGCGTCGGATAATCCAGCACCTTCACATCCAGCACCGTCGTGAGGCCCCCAAGCCCCTGCGCGCCAATCCCCAACCGGTTCACCTTCTCGTAGATCTCCAGCCGCAATTCCTCGGCCCGCGTCTTTGCCCCGCGCGCCTGCAACTGCTGAATGTTGATCGGGTCCATGAGAGATTGCTTGGCCAGCAGCATGGCTTTTTCCGCCGTGCCGCCGATGCCGATCCCCAGCATTCCCGGCGGACACCAGCCCGCGCCCATCGTCGGCACCGTCTTCAGCACCCACTCCACAATCGAATCCGACGGCTCCAGCATCGCGAATTTGGCCTTGGCCTCCGAGCCGCCGCCCTTGGCCGCCACCGTCACCTCCACCGTCGCGCCCTTCACCAACTCGACCGTCACGCAGGCCGGCGTGTTGTCTTTGGTGTTGGTCCGCTTGCCCGCCGGGTCGGCCAGAATCGAAGCCCGCAGCTTGTTGTCGGGGTCGAGATACGCCCGCCGCACGCCCTCATCCACGAGAGTTTGAATGTCCTTGCTCTCCTCGCCCGCCGCAGCCTCGAAGCGCACATCCATGCCCACCTTCAGAAACACCGTCACAATCCCCGTGTCCTGGCAGATGGGCCTGTGCCCCTCGGCGCACATGCGGCTATTGATGAGAATCTGCGCCATTGCATCCCGCGCCGCCGGCGACTCCTCGCGTTCGTATGCGGCCGCAAGGCTGGTAATGTAATCCACCGGGTGATAGTAGCTGATGTACTGCAACGCGCCCGCAACGCTGGCAACAAAATCTTCCTGCCGGATGATGATCATGGGTAGCTCCACAAACACTCTTAGGGTAATTGATTTCTCGCCGAAGACACCTCAACTGCTCGCGGCAGAGGACCCGCCGCGCCGAGCCTGAATCTATCGCTCTCAGTTCAGCGTGAGGATCGAGGCGCGCTCGTCGTCGCCAATCAACGGCGAAGTGTTCACCGCCACATCCTGCGCGGCGCTGACCAGATGCCCAATGGCCGCGATCACGGAACCATACACAAATGTGCCGAAGACGATGAGCACGGCATAGAGAAGGCAAAGCAGGAAGATTCCGATCCCACTGCCCGGACTGTCGTGAATGGCAGCGACGATCAATGCAATGAATCCGCCCAGAACGACGAGTCCGCCGAGAACGTACCCAATGATCTTGACGATGTCGCCCAAGCTGACCAGACTGCTGGATGACTTGTAGCCATTCACATACCTGGACGCGATCATCTGAGAGCGTCCCACGTGTGCGTTGGAAGCCGGTGTGGCAGGAGCGCCGAGGTTGCCGCTAAGGTCGTCTGACATGGTGGATGATCCTTTCTGAGGTATAAACTACGCGATGAAAAATTCGGCCAGTGCCTGATGGTACCGTTACGATCTGGCGCGAATCCTGGAATCAACGAACTATAACTGGTAAAAATGCGCACTGTCAATGAGTGAATTCCGGCATCTCATCCGGCCTTCCCGTGTATGATTCAAAGAGTCCACTCTCACCCTGAAAATGAACGCATCCGGTGGCGGAGATGGGCGCCGATTCTTGCTTCCCAAGCGAAATCTCTTCGGAAAGGCAATCCATGGCCTGGTATTTCTGGTTCTTCTTTCTCTCCGGTTTCTGCAGCATCCTTTGTGAACTCATCTGGCTGCGCCTCTCGATGGCTCAGTTTGGCGTCACCACCGCACTCACCTCCATCATTCTCTCCGTCTTCATGGCGGGGCTGGGCGTGGGCTCCTGGGTTGCCGGATCGCTGCTGCGCCGCTATCGCGACCGCATCAGCTTTCCTCCCCTGCGGCTCTACGGCCTGCTGGAGTTCATGATCGGCCTCTCCGCTCTGGTGGTTCCCGCCGAGTTGGTCTGGGGGCATCGGCTGCTGGAGTCGCTTGCCGATCACGCCGCAGTCTCTTCCGGGGCTTACTATCTGATTTCTGGGTTATGGCTCTCGGCGACCATGATTCCCTTTTGCGCCTGCATGGGCGCCACCATTCCGGTGGCCATGTTCGCCATTCGCTGCCGCCAGAAGCAGGGCGACGGCCGCTCCTTCAGCTTCCTCTATCTGGCCAATGTGCTGGGCGCGGTGATGGGTTCGTTTGTGCCGCTGCTGCTCATTGAGCCATTGGGCTTTCACACGACGCTGCGCATCGGCGCATCGCTCAACGTGCTCATCGCCGTCACCGCCTTTCTGGTTTCGCTCGCGTCGCGTCCCATTCAGCCAAACTCCGCCGCGGCATCCGAGGCAACCTACGGCCCCGCCGACAGCCGCAAAAGCATTTTGGTCCTGCTCTTCGCCACCGGCCTCATCACCATGGGCATGGAGCTGATCTGGATTCGCCTCTTCACGCCCTATATCGGCCCGGTGGTCTACTCCTTTGGCATGATCCTGGTCGCCTACCTGCTGGCCACTTATGTCGGCTCACAGATTTATCGCCGCTGGAGCCGCACGCATAAAGTCGAGAGCCGTCTCACCTGGGTCTCGCTGGCGCTCTTCGGCGTGTTGCCGCTGCTCACCGCCGACGCCCACATCCCGTTGCACATTGTGGCGCGCGTCTTTCTGGGCGTCATGCCCTTCGCCGGCATGACCGGCTTCCTCACGCCCATGCTGGTGGACCGCTGGTCGGGTGGCGATCCGGACCGCGCCGGACGCGCCTATGCCGTCAACGTCGTCGGATGCATCCTCGGCCCACTGCTTTGCGGCTTCCTGCTGCTGCCGCTGGTAGGCGAGCATTGGACCGTGCTGCTGCTCGCCCTGCCCTGGTTCGCTATGGCCTTTGCGCGCCGCTCCGCTCCCGGCTACCAACTCTTCCAGCGCGCCGCTGCATACGGAATGCTGGTGCTGGCGATCTGCATCCTGCTGGTGGCCAAGGATTTCGAGACCATGTTCCCGGTGCGCAAGGTGCTGCGCGACTCCACCGCTACCGTGATTGCCTGCGGCCAGGGCAAGCAGCGCAGGCTCCTGGTCAACGGCATGGGCATGACCTATCTGACGCCGATCACCAAGATGATGGCGCACATGACGCTGGCCCAGCTTGACCACACGCCGCGCCGCGCCCTGGTCATTTGCTTTGGCATGGGAACCACCTTCCGCTCCGTCACCACCTGGAAGATTTCCAGCACTTCGGTCGAACTGGTGCCCAGTGTGCCTCGTCTTTTCAGCTTCTATCACGCCGACGCCCCAGAAGTTATGGCACGGCCCGACGCCAAAGTGGTCATCGATGATGGACGTCGCTTCCTTGAGCGCAATCCGGAAAAGTACGACGCCATCATCCTCGACCCGCCTCCGCCGGTGCAGACGGCCGGCTCAAGCCTGCTCTACTCGCAGGATTTTTACACCGTGGCCAAGCAGCGGCTGGAACCGGGCGGAATTCTGCAACAATGGCTGCCGGACGCCGATCTGGCCACTCAGGCTGCCGTCGCTCGCGCCATCAAGAATTCCTTCCCCTACGTCCGCGTCTTTCACAGCCTGGAAGGCGAGGGATGGCATTTCCTGGCCAGTGAACGGCCCATTCCGGTCCGCACCGCCGAGGAACTGGTGGCCAGAATGCCGCCCGACGCGCTTGCCGACATGATGGAATGGGGTCCGGCACAGACCCCCGTGCAGCAGGTGAAGTTGCTCCTCGATCACCAGAAGTCCATCGATGAGATCATCGCGCTATCGCCAGAGACCGTGGCGCTCTCCGATGACCGGCCCATCAACGAATACTTCCTGCTGAGAACTCCCTTTCAGGATGTGATGGGAATGCAATCCACCGAACAATAATTTCGTCCGCGGCAATAACTGCCTTTCATTCGGTGGTGGAGATACAATGCTCCATCACCGGATGTTTTTAGAACTCTATTGACAGGATCATCAGAATACTTCTACTGATTTATAATTCCCCCTGCGATTTGTTCGCACGGAAAACGCGCATGGAAAAGCTTGATCTTAAAAAGCAATGGAAGCAACTCTATGGAGTGAAGGCGGGCGCTGTTGTTGCCGTGGAGGTTCCTCCGCTCACCTATCTGATGGTGGACGGCCAAGGTGATCCCAACACCTCGCAGAGCTTTTCCGAGGCCGTCGAATCGCTTTACTCGCTCAGCTACACGCTCAAGTTTTCGCTCAAGAAGAGTCCCCGCGCCATCGACTACGGCGTGATGCCGTTGGAGGGACTATGGTGGGCCGACGACCCGCGCGACTTTCATGCCGCCAACAAATCCACCTGGAAGTGGACGGTGATGATCGCGCAGCCGCAGTTCATCACGCAGGCTGATGTGGACACTGCTTTTATCGAAGTACGCAAAAAGAAGAACCCCGCCGCGCTCGACCGGGTGCGCTTCGATACGCTCACCGAGGGTGCCTCAGCGCAGGTGCTGTATGTTGGTCCGTTTGCCGACGAAGGGCCGACCATCCAGCGGATGCACGAGTTCATCCACGCCGCGGGCAAGCAACTGCGCGGCAAGCACCACGAGATTTATTTGAGCGATCCGCGCCGCACCGCGCCGGAAAAACTGAAGACCATCCTGCGCCAGCCAATGGGGTAGAGCTGCGACTCCCTCACGCACCCTCGCCCTGCACCGGCTTCTTTGCGCTCGTGGCGCGCTCAATCAGCTTCACAGGGTAGTAGGCGTTGCGCGCGTACTGCTTCACCATGCGGTTGGTGTTGAAGTAGGAGCCGTTGAAGGCCAGCGTCGTGCGCATCAGTTGCGCCCACTTTTCCGGCGCATCCAGGTAGAGCGGAACCACCGCAGTTTCCAGCTTCTTGTAGAGTGAGACTGCCTCGGCGGCGTCATCCGCGCCGTCTTCGATGGCCCATCCGGTGAAGCCCTCGATGCAGCCCTCGATCCACCAGCCGTCCAGAATCGACAGGCTCGGCACCCCGTTCAGCGCGGCCTTCATGCCGCTGGTGCCGGAGGCTTCATAAGGCCGGCGCGGCGTATTCACCCACACATCCACGCCCGCGGTAAGCAGCGCGCCCAGCTCCCAGTCGTAGTTCTCCAGATAGATAATGTGCAGCAATTCGTTTGACAGCCGCGCCGCATCGGCCACCACCTGCTGAATCAGCGCCTTGCCGGGATCGTCCTGCGGATGCGCCTTGCCCGCGTAGAGAATCTGCAAGCCGCCGGCCTTGGTGGCAATCTCCGCCAGCCGCTTGGGATCGGTAAACAGCAACGTCGCCCGTTTATAGGTGGCGGCGCGCCGCGCAAAGCCCAGCGTCAGCACCTTGGGATTAAGCGCCAAACCGGTGCGCTTGGCCACCTCGGCAAGCAGCGCCGCTTTGTTGCTGGCGTGCGCCGCCAGAATCTCGCTCTCCGGCACGTCGATGGCGTTGCGCAGATAGAGGTTGTCGCGTCGCCAAGAGGCGAAGTGCGCGTCCATCAGAGATTGAAAAGACTCGGAGACCCACGTGGGCGCGTGCACGCCGTTGGTGATCGAGTCAATGGCGAACTCCGGGAACATCTCGCGCGAGACCTTGGCGTGCTGCATCGCCACGCCGTTGGCATAGCGCGAAAAGCGCAGCGCCAGCAGCGTCATGTTCAGCATCCCATCGCGAAAGCATCCCAGCAGCTCCAGCCGCGCCGTGCGGTCACCGCCCAAAATGCGAATGGCCTGCTCGGTGCTGAAGCGGTCGTGGCCCGCAGGAACCGGCGTGTGCGTGGTGAAGACGCACTTCTTGCGCACCTGCTCCATGTCGGTTTCCGTGGCCGCGCCCAGCGGTCCGCCGCCTAGCTGGCTCTCCAACAGCGCCAGCGTCAGCAGCGCCGCGTGGCCCTCGTTCATGTGGTAGACGTTCACGCGATAGCCCAATGCGTGCGCCATGCGCACCCCGCCCATGCCCAGCACAATCTCCTGCTGCAAGCGATAATTCGTATCGCCTCCATAGAGGTGATCGGTCAGCCCGCGATCCCAGCCCGAGTTGCCCTCCACATCCGTGTCCAGCAGGTAGATCGGCACCACGTGCCCGTAGCGGCCCACCAGATCATAGCGCCAGCAGCGCACCGTCACAATGCGCTCTTCCACAGAGACCGTAACCCGCGCCTTCTCTTCCACACAAAAATCCGCGGGATTCCACGGTTGAATATCTTCGCTCTGCTTGCCGTTCACATCCAGATGCTGCTTGAAGTAGCCCTTGCGATGCACCAGCGAAAAGGCCACCAGAGGCACGCCCAAGTCGGCCATCGAGCGCAGCGTGTCGCCCGCCAAAACCCCCAGGCCGCCGGAGTACGTGGGCATTCCAGGGTTGATGGCGATCTCCATCGAGAAGTAGGCCACCAGGCCGGAGACGGGGAAGGCTTCGTAAGAAAACGGCTTGGATGATGTCGGTTGCAAAGTATCGTGCCTCCACGTCGCTCCCCGGCTATCAAGCGGCGCCCTGGGGAAAATCGTTGTGATCAGCCGGGCATTGGCGATCGCGCCCAGCCGTTATCGGGATGAACTTCATCCGATTTTATCAAGGATGGCCTCAGAAAGCCGTGAGATTCACGTGGCTTCTTCCGCGCTGGGCCAATCTGGATTCCAATTGCTTGCAAATGCCGTATTAGAGATTTATATTTCGCGCGGTCGATGCTCTGCCTTTCGCCCGCGCCAAAGCGGTTAACGTCACCCCTCACTTCGCGGTGAGGGCCTGGGCGATAAGGCGGCCGTGAAAGCGACCATTCTCGATAAAGATTTCGTTGGTGCGGGAGCCAGCGACAATGACTCCGGCGAGGAAGATGCCGGGGACGTTGCTCTCCTTGGTTTTGGGGTCGCAGGCGGGTAGTTGGTCGTCTCCTTCAAGGCGCACGCCAAGAGCTTTGAGAAAGTCAAAGTCGGGGTGGTAGCCGGTCATGGCAAAGACGAAGTCGTTCTTGAGGGAGTGGCGGCCCTGCGGCGTCTCGATGGTGATGGTGTCGGGCGTGATCTCGGCGAGTCGGGAGTTGAAGTGGGCGGTGATGTCACCGTTCTTGATGCGGTTTTCGATGTCGGGTTTGATCCAGTACTTGACGTGGTCGTGCAACTCGGCGTCGCGATGGACAAGCGTGACGCGCGCACCGCTGCGCCACAGCTCCAGCGCGGCTATGGCGGCGGAGTTCTTGCCGCCGACGACCAGCACGTCCATGCCAAAGTAGGGGTGGGGATCGAAGTAGTAGTGATGGACCTTGCTGAGGGTTTCTCCGGGAATTTGCAGGTAGTTGGGCATATCGTAGTAGCCGGTGGCGATGACCAGCTTGCGGGCCTGGACGGCACCGGCGCGGCCAAAGCGATCCAGGGTATGGACGGTGAAGGCACCGTCGGAACCTTCAACCCGCTCTACGCGATGATACTGGCGGATATCCAGTTGACAGTGTTCGGCGACGAGGCGGTAGTACTGGAGCGCCTCATTGCGGCTGGGCTTGGTATTTGCGCAGGGAAAGGGGATGTCGCCGATCTCGAGGAACTCCGGAGTGGTGAAGAAGATCATGTGCGCGGGATAGTGGAAGAGGGAGTTGCAGACGCATCCCTTCTCGACCATGACGACGCGCAGGCCAGCCCTTTTGGCCTCGATGGCGCAGGCCAGACCGGTGGGACCGGCGCCCACCACCAGTAGATCGAAGGTATCTGCCTGAGTTGCCTTGGCTTCACGCTTAGAGTTGCTCATGGTACTAGCTTAGGGCATGGGGGGGCAGGAATGAAATGACAGAATCGACCTATAACCAGATCAGAGGCGGAATTTGATGGGTCTATACATCAGGAATGAAGAAACTTGTCGGCTTGTCCGGGAGTTGGCCGCGATCTTGGGTGTGACCATCGCCTAAGCGGTATCCAACGCATTGAGGGAGGAGTTGAAAAGGCTGCGGTCAGACCCAGAATTCGTTCTTCACGCAAAAAGTGGACCTTTTACCGCCAAAGGTAGCATCACTCGGTCAAAATGAACTTCGGCGTCTGCTTCACCTACGCGCTGGCGCGGGAGAAGCGCGAGCCGGTGATGTGAAAGGGCGATGATTTTGGGCATACGGATTTGCGGACGGCTCTCAGAGCTATAAGCCTGTTCCTATTCCCTGGTGTAGATGGTGCGGCTCTTTTCGGCGTGGCGCTCCAGAGCTAGCTCGATGAGCCGGGTGATGAGGTCTTTATAGCAGACACCGGTGGCCTGCCAGAGCTTGGGATACATACTGATGCTGGTGAAGCCGGGGAGGGTGTTGACCTCGTTGAGGAAGATGCGGCGCTTGCCGTCCGGCTCCATGAGGAAGTCGACGCGGGCGAGGCCAGCAAGATCGCAGGCGCGGAAGGCGGCGACGGCCATCAGCTGAATCTGCTTGGTCTGCGCCTTGGTCAGCTTGGCGGGAATAATCGGCACCGATCCTTCGGCGAGATATTTGTCCTCGTAGTCGTAGAACTCCTTGCCGGGAATGATCTCGCCGACGACGCTGGCTTGTGGGGCGTCGTTGCCGAGGACGGCGACCTCCAGCTCGCGGGCCTTGGATTTTTTGCCGCCGACGCCCTGCTCGATGACCAGCTTGCGGTCGAATTTGGCGGCCTCGGTGAGCGCCGGTCCTAACTCATTGCGGTTGTGCGCTTTGCTGATTCCGACCGAGGAGCCGAGATTGGCTGGCTTGACGAAGACCGGATACTTGAGCGCCGCCTCGACCTGCGCAATGGCCTTGCGCGGCGCGGCCTCCCACGCGGCGCGGAGCAGCGTGACGTGCTTGACGATGGGCAGTTTGGCGTGGGTGAAGAGGCGCTTCATCACGTCCTTGTCCATGCCCGCCGAGGAGCCGAGGACACCGGAGCCGACGTAGGCGATGCCGGCCAGTTCGAAGAGTCCCTGCATGGTGCCATCCTCGCCGAAGGTGCCGTGGAGGACGGGAAAAACTACGTCGAGCTTCTGGCTTTCCAGCGCCGCGTGACTATCAAGCGCCGCGACTCCGGGTTGCGCCAGCGCGACGGAGAGCGGCGGCACGGAAGCCTCCAGCAGCCGCTGCGCGGCTCCCGCCGTCAGCCAGTGGCCGGATTTGTTGATGCCGATGGGCACCACGTCAAAGCGCTGGCGGTCAATGGCCCGCAAGATTGAAGCCGCCGAGAGCAGGGAGACCTCATGCTCCCCGCTGCGCCCGCCAAATAGAATACCCACCCGCAGTTTTTTCGTCATATTTTCTTCGATCATCAAAATGAACCGTCTATTTAGTGTAGAACCTCACGGCATATTCTTCACGAAAGCGGACAGGCAAAATGCCACAGCGTTGGAGTAAAATGAGAAATCGTTAATTTCCCCTCCCCCAGCTTTGCATTTTCTCCCGCTAGATCACGCGACGGTGATTAGTCCGGCGAGCGCTGCCGATAAGATCGAATAGGGCCATGCTGTGCAAACAAACCATGCAGTTTGATTCATTTCTATGAAGAGACTGATTCTTGTGCTCGCCATTATCTTCGGATGGGCCTTGGCCGCCGGGGCCGCGCCGCCCGCCGAGCTGACCACGCTGCGCGCGATCAGCGCCCTCAGCAATGGCGAGGGCGACAAACAGTATCCGGTGGCCGTGGAGGCGACGGTCACATTCTCCCGCAGCGATGAGAAGTATTTTTTTATTCAGGAGGGAGACGACGCGCTTTTTGTCGTCTTTGAGCCGCAGACCGAACTGCTTCCCGGCGACCGCGTTCGAATCAAGGGAACCACTTCCGGGAGCTACAGGCCCATCATTCTCAGCACGAATGTAACCTTGCTTCATCATGGCAATCTACCCAAGCCTGTGCAGGCCACCTTCCGGCAGCTTGTGAAGGGGCAGTTCGATTGCCGGCTGGTCTCCGTGCGGGGTATGGTTCTGGCTGCCGATCTGGAAGCGAAGCAACCCTGGATGCATAGAACGATCAGTGACATCCGGATACGCACGGAAGCCGGACCCATGACGGTCTTTCTGGACACTGATGATTTGAATTCGCTCCGCAATCTTCTGGACAACGAAGTCGAGATCACCGGGGTTTCCGGCGGGATGTTCGACGACAAGATGCAGTTGACCGGGACGGTACTCCATGTTCCCAGTTTCGCCAACATCAAGATTGTGTCTCGTCCCGCAAGCAACCCGTGGATGGCACCCGTTACACCGCTGGACAAGATACTTTCCGTCTACGATATGCAGGATCGGACGACCCGGATACGCGTTCAGGGGACTATCACCTACTATCATCCAGGCCATGCCATTGTTCTTCAGGACGGCTTGAAGAGCCTATGGATCGATACCATCACCAGCGAACCGTTGCGCATCGGAGATCGCGCAAACGCCATTGGTTTTACCGATGCGCATGACCGCTTTATCTCTCTGATTGATGCGGAAGTCCTTGATAGTCATGTATTCGCGCCCATTACACCGCGCCCTGCAACCTGGAAACAATTGGCAAACTGGAGCAGCAACCGGCCCGACGGCCACCAGAATGATCTGGTTTCCATTGAGGGCAAAGTGGTGACGGAGGTCCGCGAGGCGACGCAGGACGAATTTGTGGTGGATTCCGAGGGCGGGCTGTTTACGGCGATCTACCATCATCCGCCGGAGAATAACTACCTTGCCCCGATGATGAAGATACCATCGGGGTCCAGAATCCGCATCACTGGTATCTGCACGAGAACGGATACCAAGTCGGCGATACCGGGCAAGGAGGTGCCATTCAATATCCTGCTGCGCTCCTTCGACGATGTACAGATCTTGCAGGGGCCGTCGCCGGTGAACACTCATAACCTTCTTCTGGCACTTGGCGCCTTGCTGGTTGTTGTCTTCATGGTGGCTGCCCGCGGCTGGGCGCTGGAGAGCAAGGTGCGCCGGCAGACCGCCGTGATGTCGGTGCGCATAAAGGTTGAGGCCGAACTGGAACGCCAGCGCAGCCGCATTCTGGAAGACATCAACGGCTCGCGGCCGCTGGCGGAGATTCTCGAAGAGATTACCGTGCTGGTGTCTTCTATGCTGGAGGGCGCGCCCTGCTGGTGCCAGATTGCAGATGGCGCGCGGCTGGGAGAACCTTCAACACAGCCAGCGAGTCAGCGTCTTGTGCACGAGGAGATTCCAGCCCGCTCCGGAGCAGCGCTGGGCAAGCTGGGTGCGGCCTTTGATGCCAAGACTCCCACCCGGCCCGAGGAGAATGAGGCTCTGCGGGTGGGTGCGCGGCTTGCGACGCTGGCCATTGAGACGCGACGCCTTTACTCTGACCTGCGACACCGCTCGGAGTTTGACCTGCTGACTGACATCAACAATCGCTTTTCCATGGAAAAGCAACTGGACATACAGATCGAAGAGGCGCGCTTCAGGGCCAGCATTTTCGGACTAATCTACATTGACCTGGACCGCTTCAAAGAGGTCAACGATCATTATGGCCATCATATCGGCGACCTTTACTTGCAGGAGGTGGCGCTGCGCATGAAGCGACAGCTTCGCCCCCACGACAAGCTGGCGCGGCTGGGCGGCGACGAATTTGCCGCGCTGGTTCCGCAGGTGCGCAGCCGCGCCGAGGTGGAGGAGATCACCCAGCGGTTGAATCACAGTTTTGACGAGCCGTTTGTCATCGACAGGTTCTCCCTGCTGGGCACGGCCAGCATCGGTTTTGCACTCTATCCGGAGGACGGTGCCAGCAGGGACAGCCTCTTGAACGCCTCAGATGTGGCGATGTACAAGATCAAGAATGCCAGAAAAAAGCGCGCGGAGTGAGCCGCCGTCGGGGTTGGATTAATGTGCTTTAATTACTTTGACGGGCGAAGGTGGCAGTTAGGAGAGTAAAACGTGTCACGATTCCATACCGCTGAATCACGAGCCGATTTCGCTGATTCCCGTGATTCTTTGGGCAAACGCAGCCGATAGAAAACAGTAGGGGGCCTCTCATCTCAATATCATAGCCGCCGGATTGATTGCATGAAGAGACTATGTCTTATGTTCGCCGTTGTCGTTGGTTGGACCTTGGCCGCAGTGGCTGAGCCGCCCGCCACTCTGACCACGCTGCACGCGATTCATGCCCTCACAAATGCCGAGGCTGCCAAGCATCCCTTGGTGGCCTTTGAAGCTACCGTCACTTACCGGCGCGCCGGTGAATCCACGCTTTTTGTTCAGGACGGCGACGCGGCCATCTATGTGTGGGCCAAGCCAGAGTTTTTGATGGCGCCCGGGGATCGCGTACTGATCAAGGGAACAGTGCAGGCGAGCTTCCGTCCCATTGCCGTGGCGGATAGCGTCACCGTTCTGCGCCATGGCGCGCTGCCCAAGCCCCTGCCGGTTACCTTTGAAGAGCTACTGCAAGTTCACCATGATTGTATGCGGGTGGTGGTGCGTGCCCAGGTCCGCAGCGCCGACCTCGTGCTCAGTGGCCATCGGCCAACAACCCGTTTGGTGTTGCTAGCCGATGGCAACCTAATGGGAGCTTTTGTAGATAGCAGCAATGAGAAGCAAATCAACCAAATGATCGACTCCCAGGTTGAAGTTGCGGGAGTTGCCGGGATTTCCTTTGATGGCAAGATGCAACGTATTGGAGTCGGGCTTTCCATTGCCAACATGGCGGATATTAAAGTTATCAAGCGGGCCGAAACCAGCCCTTGGGCGCTCCCCGAAACCCAGATGGATGAGATTCTTGACGGTTATCTGATCAAGGATCTAAGTCGTCGAGTTCGAATCCACGGAACCATCACCTACTATCAGCCTGGTGCTGCCCTGGTTCTGCAAAACGGCACCAAAAGCATCTGGGTCTCAACCAAGTACGAGAAGTCTCTGCGCGTGGGCAACGAGGCGGATGTCACTGGCTTTCCCGATGTGCATACCGGCTTTCTGACCCTTACTATTGGTGAGATTCAGCAAAGCGCGGTTTATGCGCCCATTACGCCGCGGCCAGTCACCCGCAGCCAACTTGCATCAAGCAAAAACATCTTTGACCTGGTCACCATTGAAGGACAAGTTGAGACCGAGACGCGGGAAAGCGGCCAGGATCAGTATGTTCTCGTTGCCGATGGCCAGGTCTTCTCGGCCATCTACCGCCATCCGGTAGTGGATGGAGATCATCTCGACGCTTCCATGAAACAGGTGCCGCTTGGCTCCAGAATCCAAGTCACCGGCATCTGCACGCTGGAAAACTCGAATCCCTTTGAGCGCGAGGTGCCCTTCGATGTTCTGATGCGCACACCGGGCGACATTGTGATGACGGCTCCGCCCACTAGATTGAATACGCGCAATCTGTTGCTGGTTGTCGGCTTGCTGCTACTTATCGTCTTTGCGGCAATTGCGCGCGGCTGGGCATTGGAACGCAAGATGCGCCACCAGACCGCCGCGATGTCGGCGCGCACCGAGGCCGAGGCCGAATTGGAACGCCAGCGCAGCCGCATTTTGGAGGACATCAACGGAGAGCGTCCGCTGGCCGAGATTCTTGAAGAAATTACGGCGATGGTCTCTTCCACGCTGGGCGGCGCGCTCTGCTGGTGCGAGGTTGCCGAGGGCGCGAAACTGGGAAGATACCCGGATGAGCCGCATGGCCTGCGCCTCATCCGCGCGGAGATTCCTGCCCGCACCGGTTCGGCGCTAGGTACTCTTTATGCCGGATTCAAGCCGCAAACGCCCAAGATCGACTCCGAGATGGATGCGCTGCAAAACGGAACGCGCTTAGCCACGCTGGCCATTGAAACCCGGCGGCTCTACTCCGACCTGCGCCGCCGCTCGGAGTTCGATCTTCTCACCGACATTCCCAATCGCTTCGCGATGGAAAAATTTATCGAATTGCATATTGAAGAGGCGCGCCACTCCGGCAGAATTCTCGGGCTGATCTATATCGACCTGGACAAATTCAAGCCGATCAACGACACGTATGGCCATCATGTGGGAGATCTATTTCTACAGGCGGTGGCGCAGCGCATGAGCCGCCAGTTGCTGGGCGGCGATATGTTGGCGCGGCTGGGCGGAGACGAATTTGCCGCGCTGGTCTCTCTCCAGCATGGTCGCTCCGACTTGGATAAGATCCTTGCGCGGCTGGAAGGCTGCTTTGACGAACCCTTCTCCGTGGAGGGAATACTGCTGCATGGCAAGGCCAGCATCGGCTTTGCGCTCTATCCGCAGGACGGTGCCACGAAGGACAGCCTGCTGAGCGCCGCCGACGCCGCCATGTACGCAGTGAAAAACAAGAAAAAGAATTCGCAGCTTTGACTGGATCATCGCACATCACACAAGGCCCGGTTTGCACCGGGCCTTTGCTGATCACAGACAACTGCTTTTACTCGGCTGCCATCTCCTCGGCCTCGCCCTCCTGGCGCATCAGTTCCAGTTCGCGCTCGGCGGCTTCCATCTCGGCTGTCACTTCCTGCTGCACACGAGCCGCCGCTTCCTCCAACTCCGGTGAAAGCTTGACGTTGCGGTAGTACTCCAGGCCTGTGCCAGCGGGAATCAGACGACCGACTATCACGTTCTCCTTGAGGCCGCGCAGGTTGTCGACCGCGCCGTTGATGCTGGCTTCGGTGAGCACACGCGTGGTCTCCTGGAAACTGGCTGCGGAGATGAAGCTATCGGTGGAGAGCGATGCCTTGGTGATGCCCAGCAGCAGCGGACGGCCAATCGCGGGACGGCCACCATTGTTGAGCACGCGCTCGTTCTCCTCGCGGAAGCGGAAGCGATCCACCTGCTGCTCCAAGAGGAAATTCGTATCGCCCACTTCGTCGATGCGCACCCAGCGCAGCATCTGGCGAACAATCACTTCAATGTGCTTGTCGCTGATGGCCACGCCCTGCAAGCGATAGACCTCTTGAATTTCGTTCACGAGATAAGCTTGCAAGGCCTTCTCGCCCAGAACATTGAGAATGTCGTGCGGATTCAACGGCCCATCCATCAGCGGATCGCCAGCGCTGAGCCGCTCGCCCTCCTGCACGTTGACGTGAATGCCGCGCGGCACCGAGTACTCCTTCTCGTCGCCGTTATCCGCTGTCACGTAAATCTTGCGTTGTCCCTTGCTGACTTCGCCAAAGCGAATCACGCCGTCGATCTCGCTGATAATGGCCGTCTCGCGCGGCTTGCGCGCTTCAAAAAGCTCGACCACACGCGGCAGACCACCGGTGATGTCCTTGGTGCGCGTCGACTCCTTGGGAATCTTGGCCAGCACATCGCCCGGACCCACTTCGTCGCCGTCCTGCATCATGAGGTGAGCGCCACGCGGCAGTAGATAGCGCTTATGCGCCTTGGCGTTTTTCACGGCAATCGCAGGCTGACGCTTTTCATCCGGCGCATCGGCAACCACCCAGCGCGAAAGACCGGTGACTTCATCGACCTCCTCGTTGAGCGTAATGCCTTCCTGCAAGTCCTTGAACTGCACCGTGCCGCCGATCTCGGTGAGGATCGAGTACGTATACGGATCCCACTCAGCCAGCAACTGGCCCAGCGTCACGTGCTCGCCGTCCTTCACCTTGAGGCGCGCGCCGTAGACCACCTGGTAGCGCTCCTTCTCGCGGCCACGCTCGTCTTGAATGGCCAGCGAGCCGTTGCGGTTCATGGCCACCAGCGTGCCGTCCTTGCTCTCCACAAAGTTCAGATTGATGAAGCGCACAAAGCCGTTGTTCTTGGCGTCGAGGCGCGACTTGTCAGAGACGCGGCTGGCTGTGCCGCCGACGTGGAAGGTACGCATCGTCAACTGCGTTCCCGGCTCGCCGATAGACTGCGCGGCGATGACGCCGCAGGTCTCGCCCAACTCCACCATGCGGCCCGAACCGAGGTTGCGCCCGTAGCAGAGCGCGCAAACGCCGCGCCGCGACTCGCAGGTCAGCACCGAGCGAATCCGCACCTTCTCCACGCCCGCACCCTGAATCGCCGAGGCGATGTCCTCGTCGATGCCCTGGTTCAGATCGACGACAATGTTGCCGTCGTAGTCTTTGATGCGCTCCAGCGAGACGCGACCGATGATACGATCGCGCAGCGGCTCGATGATGTCGCCCGACTCGACGATCGATCCGACGTAAATGCCTTCGACCGTGCCGCAGTCATATTCGGTCACAATCACATCCTGCGCCACGTCCACCAGACGGCGCGTCAGATAGCCTGAGTCGGCGGTCTTCAGCGCGGTGTCGGCCAATCCCTTGCGTGCGCCGTGCGTGGAGATGAAGTACTCCAGCACAGTAAGGCCCTCGCGGAAGTTGGCCGTGATGGGCGTTTCGATGACCTCGCCCGACGGCTTGGCCATCAGTCCGCGCATACCACTGAGCTGACGAATCTGCTGCTTCGATCCGCGCGCGCCGGAGTCGGCCATGATGTAGATGGGATTGAAGACGCCTTCGTCGTCGTCGCGCTTCATGTTGCCGAACATCTCATCGGCCACCTTGTCGGTGACCGCCGACCACATCTGGATTACCTTGTTGGAGCGCTCTCCGTTTGTAATGGCGCCGTCCATATACTGCTTCTGGACCTCGATCACCTTGAGATCGGCCTCGCGCACCACCGTGTACTTGCTGGCGGGAATCACCATGTCGTCCAAGCCCACGGAAAGTCCGGAGCGCGTGGCGTATTGGAAGCCCAGTTCCTTGATGCGGTCGAGCATTCCCACCGTCACTTCTAGGCCGAGGTTCTGATTGCAATAATTCACCAGTTGCCCGATGCCCTTTTTCTTCAGCAGGCCGTTGATGTACGGCATTCCCTCCGGCAGCGCGTCGTTCAAAATCGCGCGGCCCACCGTGGTGGAGATGTACTGCTTGTTGAACTCCACCGGCTCGACGTGCGTCAGATCCTGATCGTCGTAGGCAGTGGTCATGTCCAGCACCATGCCGGTGTAGCGCAGGCGGATCGGCGACAGCGTCTCGACTTCCTTGGCTTCCAGCGCCATCAAGACTTCTTCGGTGTTGGCGAAGACGCGGCCCTCGCCCTTGGCATTCTTCTTGGCCTTGGTCAGGTAATAGAGACCCAGCACCATATCCTGCGATGGCACGGTAATGGGCTGGCCTGAGGCCGGAGACAAAATATTATGCGAGGCCAGCATCAGCACGCTGGCTTCAATCTGCGCCTCCGGCGAGAGAGGAATATGCACCGCCATCTGGTCGCCGTCGAAGTCAGCATTGAAAGCCGTGCAAACCAGCGGGTGAATCTTGATGGCCTTGCCTTCCACCAGCACCGGCTCAAAGGCCTGAATGCCCAGCCGATGCAGCGTGGGCGCGCGGTTCAGCAGCACCGGGTGATCTTTGATGACCTCTTCCAGAATGTCCCAGACCACCGGCTCCTGCATCTCCACCATCTCTTTGGCCTGCTTGATGGTGGTGCAGTGTCCGGTCTGTTCCAGGCGATGATAGATGAAGGGCTTGAAGAGTTCGAGCGCCATCTTCTTGGGCAATCCGCACTGATGCAATTTCAACTCCGGCCCGACGACGATCACCGAGCGGCCCGAGTAATCCACGCGCTTGCCGAGAAGATTTTGCCGGAAGCGACCCTGCTTGCCCTTCAGCGTGTCGGAGAGCGACTTCAACGGGCGATTGTTGGCGCCGCGCAGTACGCGACCGCGACGGCCATTGTCGAAGAGCGCGTCCACCGCCTCCTGCAACATACGCTTCTCATTGCGCACGATGACTTCCGGCGCGTGCAGGTCCATGAGTTTTTTGAGGCGGTTGTTGCGGTTGATGACGCGGCGATAAAGATCGTTCAAATCCGAGGTGGCAAAGCGACCGCCATCCAGCGGCACCAGCGGGCGCAGCTCGGGAGGAATCACCGGCAGCACATCCAGAATCATCCACTGCGGCTTGTTGTCGCTCTTGCGGAAGGCCTCGACGACCTTGAGACGCTTGGCATACTTCAGCTTCTTCTGTGCGCTGGTTTCGGTCTTCATGCGTTCGCGCAGTTCAATGCCGAGTTCGTCGATGCTGACGCGCTTGAGCAGCTCCTTGATGGCTTCCGCACCCATCATCGCCTTGAAGCCGGAGGGACGGAACTGCGCATCCAGCTCGCGATACTTGGTCTCGTCCTTGATAATCTCGCGTTCCTTCACCGGCGCATCGCCCGGATCAACAACGACGTACGACTCAAAGTAAAGAATCCCCTCCAGGTCGCGCAGAGAGATGTCCAGCAGATGGCCGATGCGCGAGGGCAGTCCCTTGAAGAACCACACGTGCGAACATGGCGAGGCCAGCTCGATGTGGCCCATGCGCTCGCGGCGCACCTTGCTCACTGTCACTTCGACGCCGCACTTGTCGCAGATGACGCCGCGATGCTTCATGCGCTTGTACTTGCCGCAGAGGCACTCCCAGTCCGTCACCGGTCCAAAGATGCGCGCGCAGAAGAGGCCGTCGCGCTCCGGCTTGAAGGTGCGATAGTTGATGGTCTCCGGCTTGGTGACCTCGCCATGCGACCAACTGCGGATCTTCTCCGGTGAGGCCAGCATGATGCGGATAGCGTCAAAATCGGTGATGGGACCAGAAAGCTCAAACGGGTTCGAACGGAACAAGGCAACCCTCCTTGGCGGGCCTTTCGGCACCTGCCGCGGCTATCGCGTTTCTCCAATTGCAGTCAACCGAAACCCTTGCAGTTGAGTGGATTTTTTCATCGGAAAAATCCACAACGAACAACGCCGGTCAGGCTACATCTATTGGGAAAACGCCGTTTTTCCCGGGATTCATTTAGAGGTTCCTCCTTCCCGGGAAGCGGCGTTTGCCGCTTTCAAGAAGAACCCTGAAAAACTCAGCTTTCAACTCTCAGCCTTCAGCCGTCAGCTTGATATCTGCCCATCATCGGGCTGAAAGCTAAGAGCTGATAGCTGATGGCTTGCACTTAGTCCGCTACCGCCAATATCTCCGGCTCAGGCAGTTTCTTGATGAGGTCAGCGCGCTTGATCAACTCCACATCCAGACAGAGCGACTGCAACTCGCGGATCAAAACATTGAACGACTCGGGCACTCCAGGCTCGATGGCTGCCTCGCCCTTGACGATGGCCTCGTAAATTTTTGTACGGCCATAAACGTCGTCGGACTTTGCGGTCAGCAACTCCTGCAAGATGTAAGCCGCGCCATACGCCTCCAGCGCCCAGACTTCCATCTCGCCGAAGCGCTGCCCGCCAAACTGCGCCTTGCCGCCCAGCGGCTGCTGCGTAATCAGCGAGTACGGCCCAATGGAACGCGCGTGAATCTTGTCGTCCACCAGGTGCGAGAGCTTGAGCATATAGATGTAGCCCACCGTCACCGGCTGCTCGAACTGCTCGCCCGTCATGCCGTCAAAGAGCGGCGTCTTGCCGGAAGAAGGCAATCCAGCCGAAGCCAGCAGCGCCTTGATCTCGCCCTCGCGCGCGCCGTCGAAGACCGCAGTGCCGAACCAGATGCCGCGCTTCATGCCCGCGCAAACGCGCAGTAGCATCTCGTCGTCCAGTTCCAGCAACTGGCGCAGAGTCGCGGTTCCAGCGAACTCCTTCTTCAGCACCTCGCGCGCATATTCGGCGTTGCTGTTGAGCTTAATCAGATCGGCAATCTTCTGGCCCAGCGCGTGCGCGGCCCAGCCCAAATGCGTCTCCAGAATCTGACCCACGTTCATACGAGAGGGTACGCCCAGCGGATTGAGCACAATCTCCACCGGCGTTCCATCGGGCAGATACGGCATATCTTCCTCGGGAAGAATGCGCGCGATCACGCCCTTGTTGCCGTGGCGGCCTGCCATCTTGTCGCCCACCGAAAGCTTGCGCTTCATGGCCACATAAACCTTCACCAGCTTGATGACGCCCGGAGGCAACTCGTCGCCTTTTTGCAGTTTGAGAACCTTCTCGTTGGTGATCTTGCGCAGCACTTCAATCTGGCGCGAGGTCATTTCTTCGATCTCGTCGATCTGCTCGTTAACGCGGGGGTCCTTGTCGGCGTAGCGGATGCGCTTGAGATTTTTTGTCGAGATGCGCTCGATGGTCTCGCGGTCCAGAATCGCGCCCTTGGTGAGTAAACGCTTGTTGGTCCGCTCGTCATGCAGGTCGGCCAGCACTTCCTTGCCGCCCAGGATTCCGTCCAGGCGCTTCAAACGCTCGTCCGTAAGAATGCGAATCTCGTCGCCCAAATTCTTTTCCAGCTTGGAGACGTACTCGCCCTCGATCTGCTTGGCGCGCTCGTCCTTCTCCTGGCCCTTGCGGCTGAAGATGCGCACATCGACGATGGTGCCTTCGATGCCCGGAGGGCAGGTCAAGGATGCGTCGCGCACATCGCCGGCCTTCTCACCGAAGATGGCACGCAGCAGCTTCTCTTCCGGCGTCAGTTGCGTCTCGCCCTTGGGCGTGACCTTGCCGACCAGAATGTCGCCGTGCTTGATCTGGGCGCCGATGCGGATGACACCGCTCTCATCCAGATCGCGCAGCGCGTGCTCGCTGACGTTGGGAATGTCGCGCGTGATTTCTTCCGGTCCCAGCTTGGTATCGCGCGCCTCGATCTCGAACTCCTCGATATGCACCGAAGTGTAGTAGTCCTCACGCACCAGCTTCTCGCTGATGAGAATCGCGTCCTCAAAGTTGTATCCGCGCCAGGGCATGAAGCCCACCAGCACGTTGCGTCCCAGCGCCAGCTCTCCCTGCTCGGTGCAAGGTCCGTCGGCGATCACCTGGCCCTTGACCACGCGCTCACCCTCGCGGACAACCGGCTTTTGATTGATGCAGGTGTTCTGGTTGGAGCGCTTGAACTTGATCAGCGTATAGATGTCTGAGCCGACCTCGCGCGAGAGCTGCGTGGGATGATGTTCGCCCTCCACGCGCACGATGATGCGCTGCGAGTCCACTGAATCCACAATGCCGTTGCGCTTGGCCAGAATCACGGCGCCGGAGTCGCGCGCGGTAACGCCTTCCATGCCCGTACCCACCAGCGGCGCCTCAGCCACCAGCAGCGGAACAGACTGCCGTTGCATATTCGCGCCCATCAGTGCGCGGTTGGCATCGTCGTGCTCCAGGAACGGCACCAATGACGCGGCCACCGAAACCAACTGCTTCGGCGAGACATCGATATAATCCACTTCGGTGCGATTCACCAACACGAAGTTGCCCTGGCGGCGCGCATTCACCAAATCCTCGGTGATAAAGCCCTCATCGTTGAAGTCGATGTTGGCCTGCGCGATGGTGTGCTTGTCCTCTTCCCACGCGGAGAGATAGAAGCTGAACGGGATGTGATCGATGAGACGCTTGCGCGCCTTCTTCAGGCTGGCATTCAGCCGCGCAGCCTCCTCCTTCTCGATGTGATCGCCCACGCGCAGGCCGCTCTCGCCGGCATTGGCAATCTCCACAAAATCCAGAATCCGCGAGTCCTTGACCTTGCGATAAGGCGACTCGATGAAGCCGTATTCATTGATGCGCGCAAAACAGCTCAACGAGCTAATGAGGCCGATGTTTGGGCCTTCCGGCGTCTCAATCGGACAGATGCGGCCGTAGTGCGTGGGGTGCACGTCGCGCACCTCAAAGCCCGCGCGCTCGCGGCTCAGTCCGCCCGGTCCAAGGGCCGAGAGGCGGCGCTTGTGCGTAATCTCGGAGAGCGGATTGGTCTGATCCATGAACTGCGACAACTGCGACGAACCGAAGAACTCGCGAATCGCCGCCATTACCGGCTTGGCGTTGATCAGGTCGTGCGGCATAGCCGTCGAAAGCTCCTGATAGACGCTCATCTTTTCCTTGATGGCGCGCTCCATGCGCACCAAACCAATTCTGAATTGGTTTTCCATCAGCTCGCCGACAGCCCTGACGCGGCGGTTGCCCAAGTGATCGATGTCGTCCACCATACCGATGTTCTTGCGCAGCTTGAGCAGGTAGCGGATAGTCGAGTAGAAATCCTCAGGCGTCAGCGTGCGATGGTTCAGCTGCGTGGCGTCCTGGTTTTCATAGAGCTTGATGTTGAACTTAAGTCGGCCCACGCGCGAGAAATCGTACTTGCGCGCGTCAAAGAACATTCCCTCGAAGAGTGCCGTCGCCGTGTCCAGTGTGGGCGGATCGCCGGGACGCAGCTTGCGGTAGATTTCGATCAGAGCCTCTTCGGGCTTGCGGATGGAGTCGCGCTTCAGCGTGTTGGTGATGATGTTGCCCACGTCGTCGCGCTCCGGGAAGAAGACCTCGAAGCTGGCGGCGCCGCTGGCCAGCACCTTGTGCAGGCGGTCGGCGGTCAGCTCGACGTTGGCCTCCACCACCACTTCGCCGGTATTCAAATCCACCACGTCGGAGGCGGTCAGCGCGCCGTCCAGCTCGGCCTGCTCCACTTCCACGCGATCGATGGCCGCGGCCCTCAGAGCCTTCAACGAGTGCGGCGTAATCTTGCGGCCACTAAAGGCAATCTCCACACCACCGGCCACAATGGCGTGCGCCGGCTTGGCACCCACCAGGTGCGTGTTGGCCTTCACATCCTCCGGAACCGCCCAGTGCAGCTTGCCTTCGGCAATATGCAGCCGGTCCACGGTATAAAAAGTCTTCAGGATTTCTTCGTCTGAGCGCAGCCCCAGCGCCCGCAAAAAGATGGTGCCGAGGAATTTGCGCTTGCGGTCGATGCGCACATAGAGCGTGTTCTTCTGGTCGTACTCGAACTCCACCCACGAGCCGCGATAAGGAATGATCTTGCCCAAAAAATAGGTGCGATTGCTGGCAGTCTCGAAGAAAACTCCCGGCGAGCGGTGCAACTGCGAAACAATCACGCGCTCGGTGCCGTTGACGATGAAGGTGCCATTGGGCGTCATCAGCGGAATATCGCCGAAAAAGACTTCCTGTTCTTTAATGTCGCGAATCGACTTGTTGCCGGTCTCAGGATCTTTGTCGTAGATAGTGAGGCGCACTGTGACCTTGAGCGGCGCGCTGAAGGTCATGCCGCGTTCTTCGCACTCCTGCTGGTCATACTTCAATTGCAGACTCACCGGATCTCCGCACTTGTTGCAGAAGTCGGGCGTGTTCTTGTTATAGGTGCCGCACTTCTGGCAGAGCACATCGCCGGGATGGAAGGGATCGGTGATGACCATCGACCCGCAATGTACGCAGGCCGTACGCAGGTGATGCAGCCCTTTCAAATGGCCGCACTTGCACTCCCAGTTGCCGATGGAGAAATCCACAAAGTCCAGTTGCGAGATGCCGCGAAAGTCCGTAATCGGAAAGACCGACACAAACACCGACTGCAAACCAGCGTCGTCGCGCTCGTTGGGCAGCTTATCCATCTGCAGGAAGCGCTCATAGGAGCGTCGCTGCACTTCAATCAGGTTAGGTATCTGTGTTGCGGTGGGAATCTTGGAAAAATCGAGCCGGCTGCGAATCGCGCGCTTCTCGTTGGGCATGTTCACTCCTGACCCTGGTCGCTCCGGCACCAAGGCAGCCAAAATCCGGCTGCGTGCCGGGCCAGCGCCCGAGTCTAGTCGGCGCCGGCACATTACGGTAATTAAGACAAAAAATCCGGAACCGGCGCACTACAAACTCCAGTTCCCATTCCTGTAGCCTCGGCAAAGCCACCGAGGCAAACGCACTCACTTCGCTGCAAACTCTTCAAGAAACTCCACGGGCCATCTCTCTCCCGCGAGAATCCGGTCAAAATCACGCCTGGAACGCATCCTGGGCATTGCCGCACATCCGGCACGTGCGCTAGAGTGCGCACAAGGGAAAAGCTGTTTACGGTTCTGGTACGCGCTGCGCGAATATTCCTGAAATGGTTACTCTGTCGCAGCCGGAAGACACGAATAGCTCGCGAGGACACAACGCCTCACGAGCGCGGCCCATTGCCTGTGCTCCCATCCGAATTCTCTTGCCTGCTCTCGCCGATCCCAAAGCTCGCTTCTACCGCTCGCTCGCCAGCCAATCGCACCGTCAATGGAAGCCCCATCTGCCGCCCGAGTAAACCATTGACACCAAGGCACTTAACCACTTCTCGGAACGCGCCGCCTGTGGGCTTGGCTCTGCCCCGGCCAGCGGTCGTTTATGTGCCTATACCGAACCCTCAAGACGCGTCTGACCGCCTCGTCTCATTTCCGGAAACAACCCGAATCGAGCCGAAAAGACGCAACCATCATTGTAGCGCCTACCGTCCGGCCTTGCAAGCCGCCCTGTCTTGCTACCGGGCGGCTTCTTCGGGCCTGCGGATTGCCGCTACTTGATCTCGATGGTCGCGATGCCTTCGAACTTCTTCTTGATGGCCTCAGCCTCTTCCTTGGTTGCGCTCTCCTTCAACGGCTTGGGCGCGCCATCGACCAGGTCCTTGGCTTCTTTCAGGCCCAGCGATGTAATCTCACGCACGGCCTTGATGGTGTTGATCTTGTTGGCGCCGAAGTCCTTTAGAATCACCTGGAACTCGGTCTGCTCTTCCGCCGCCGGAGCCGCCGCACCGCCAGCCGCCACTGCTACCGGAGCCGCTGCCGCCGCTGAAACGCCCAGCCGCTCTTCCAACTTCTTCACCAGAGCCGCCGCTTCCAGCAGGCTCAATGCTACGATTTGCTCTTCCAACTGCGCTAAATCTGCCATTTTTCTCTCCATTTCACACACGTTTTGAATTGTTTTCCCGCGACTGCAAGGCCAAACCAGAAGTTTCCGATGCGCCAGACCCGCGCACTTCCCGCCCGCCTTCCAGCCAAAACCCTAAAAGCAGCCGACAGCCATCAGCTTTCAGCTTTTACCTTGCGACAACCCGCCTTTGACGCTTCCCCAAGGAAGTCCTCAGCCCTCTTGATCACCGAAAACGGCTGATAGCTGAGAGCTGGCGGCTGTTACGCAGCAAACTTTTCCTTCTCCACGCCCTGACCAATCACCACCGCCAGATCGCGGCCCGCGGCATTCATCACTGTCACCAACCGTTGCGCCGGAGCATTGATAAGGAAGAGCAGCTTGGAGAAGAGTTCTTCCTTGCCCGGCATCGTCGCCAGCGCCTTTACCTCGGCCACCGTCAGCAGCTTGCCGTCCACAATGCCCAGCTTGAACTGGAACTCCGCCGCATTCTCGCTCGCCCACTTGGCAAAGACCTTGGCCAGCGCCACCGGATCGCCTGCGGTAAACGCCACCGAGTTGACGCCCGTGAGACCCTTCAGCGCGGCCTCCACCTGCGTGCCCTGGCCGGAGACCGCTGCCAGCTTGTTCTTCACTATGCGATACTTGCCGCCCACCTCGCGAATCACCTTGCGCAGTTGAAAGTCCTTGGCCACGGTCAGCTTGGCAAAGGTGCCGATAATCGCCGTCGTCGAGCCTTCCAGCTCCTTGGCCAGCAGTTGAACCTTCTCTGTCTTCTTCGCTCTTGAAATCGCCATCGTCCTGCTCCCTCAGCCGGTCAGCGCCAGCAAATCCCCACCAGCGCCCCATGCTCAAACACTGTTCATAAAACCCAAGGCCCGAACAGGAAGGAAGCGCGTCATCGGCTGTTCCTCTTCCCTATTCCCTGTTCCCTGCTTATTAGTGCTTGCCCGCCGCGTCGGCCACCGCGTTATCCAGCGGCACGCCGGGACCCATCGTCGAGCTGAGTGTCACGCTCTTGATGTACTTGCCCTTGGCCGCCGAAGGCTTGCTGCGCACCACCGCGCCTATCACCGTGGTCGCGTTGTCGATCAGCTTTTGCGGCTCAAAGCTCAGCTTGCCCACCGGCACGTGCACCAGGCTAGTCTTGTCGGCGCGGAACTCCACCTTGCCGGCCTTGATCTCCTTGACCGCCGCACCCACGTCCATGGTCACGGTTCCGGTCTTGGGGTTCGGCATCAGCCCTTTGGGGCCCAGCACTTTGCCCAACCGACCCACTACCTTCATCATGTCCGGCGTGGCAATCAGCGCATCGAAGGCGGTCCAGCTTTCCTTCTGGATCTTCTCCACCATCTCCTCGCCGCCCACAAAGTCGGCACCTGCCTCGGTGGCTTCCTTCTGGCGGTCGCCGGTGCAGATCACGGCCACCGTCTTGGTCTTGCCCAGCCCATGCGGCAGCACCACGGTTCCGCGCACCATCTGGTCGGCGTGGCGCGTGTCAACACCCAGGCGCATCGTCAGATCGACGGTCTCGTCAAACTTGGCGTACTTGACCTGCTTCAGCAGGCCGACCGCCTCAGGCAGCGCATACGTCGGCTTCACAATAGCGGCGCGCGCCTTGGTAATATTTTTGCTGGATTTCGCCATTCTTCCCTCGTCTCCCACCGCCTCTGCCAGCCCCGCTTTGCGAGGAGCTTGGAGTACTCGCTGGATCGGCAACGCTCCGTCTGCCGTACAGCGCCTCGAACAAGCCCAGAAACCGTGGTGCTCTTGACGGCCCAGGGATATCCCCGGACAGTTACTAGAATCATAACCAAACGGCCCGGGAATTGCAAACCGGCTGCAAATAGTCGGCTGGGAATCAAATATCTTTAAGGATCGCTTCTTTGGAGACGCTTTTGTGGAGTGTTCCAACTCGTAGAGGAGTATGCTCCGGAACCGCGATGCGATGCGGCGTAGGATGCTGGGTTTGCAGAATGATGTGGCTGCCGACCTGATGGATTTTCACGTAACCCCCGCGCTTCGAGAGGTGTTTGACCAGCTCTTCTCCGCTCAAATCGCGTGGCAGCTTCATGCGACGGCCAGCACCTCGTCGCGAATCAGATGAAGGCGGATAGAGGCCGGCACGGCGGAGTCGAAGTAGAAGGCTTGCACGGCCTCGCGGACGTTGGCCTTCAACTCATCCCAGCTATCGGCCTGGGTGAAGATGCTCTCGCCCAGAGCTTCGGCGGTGTAGCCGCCATCGGCCTCCTGCAT
>Ga0181529_10001617_pt1 | contig 28475 bp, 20 predicted proteins | sample PEATcosm2014_Bin_36_FD_119763 | JGI IMG/M metagenome (GOLD analysis project Ga0181529, IMG submission 119763) | Peatland microbial communities from MTU Mesocosm Facility, Houghton, MI, USA - PEATcosm2014_Bin10_30_metaG | ecosystem: Environmental > Terrestrial > Soil > Wetlands > Peat | place... | reverse complement strand
TTTGCCGTCGCGGATCACGGTTCCGCTGGCTTGATGCACACGCAGCAGATAATTGGGGAACGGCGCATGGTACGAGCCTGTCGCTGCATGCAGAGCGATCTCGGTAGACATCTCCGTCCGTTTCGCGGCGATCTCCTGCCGGAAGTATTCGCCTTTCTCATAAGCGTAGGTGTGGCCGTCGTCATCGTAGGCGACAAAGTCGGCGACTCGGGCGGCGGATGGAAAAACGTCCAGCACCAGCGGCGTCGCCGGGCTGAGATTGTTTCCTGCCATGGCCGGCTGCGACGCCAGTATGGACCCCTCCCGCACATAGATCGGGATGTCCTGCCATGACGTCGAGTCCACCGGAACGGCCATGTCGCGGCCGCCGCTGACCGGCTTGCCCGTGGCATAGTCGAACCAGTTTCCCTCTGGCAGGTAGAAGCGATGCGCCGGCAGACCGCGCTCCACGATCGGCGACACGAACAGGGCATCGCCGAACATCCAGGCGCGCGTCTCCTCGGCGCACTTTTCGTCGTCCGGAAACTCCCAGAACAGCGGATGCACAATGCCGATTCCCGTCTCGTTCGCAAGCCGCGCATTGGAGTAGATGTACGGCATCAGGTCAAACCGCAAGCGCATGACCTTCTTGGCCGCGGCTTCGGCGATTTCGCCGTATTCCCATGGCTGCCGTTTTTGCCCGTTGCCGCCGTGCACCCGGAACACCGGTACGAACGCGCCGAACTCCATCCAGCGGGCGTAATTCTCCGGCGTGGGATGGCCCCCGAACCCGCCCGTATCCATGCTCCATTGCGATTCCCCAAGATTCAGCGTGGCGATCATCCGTTTGCGCTGGTAGGCCATGCTCTGAAACCCCGTCCGGATATCGCCCGACCATTCCGCATACCCGTAACGCAGCGCGCCCAAGTAGTAGTTTCGGTTGATGGACCAGACTCGCTCCGCGGATATGGATCGCTGGCCTTCATACAGCGAGCGGGCCATGTTCATGAACTGAAAATTATTGAATACCGTCTGGCCGTCCTGGTCGGCTTCGTCGTTCCACCACGCGGTCATGCCTGCGCGAAACGCCGGCTCCAGATGTTCCCAAAACCACTTCCTGGCCTCCGGATTGCCGAAATCGATATTGGCCGCCGGCCGGTGCGTGAAGTAGTCGTTTCCGCGGGTTTCGTTGGGATACCAGAAGTTGTGGTCGGTGGCATATTGAGCCGCGGCGGTGGGCTTGCCGTCCGCCCTGTTGAGCAGAATGCGCGGTTTCAGAATGCCGGTTAGATGAATGCCCTTCGCCAGCATATCGGCGGCGAACTTACCGGAAGCGCCGTTGGGAAATTTGTTGGGACCCGAACTTCCATCTCCCGAAGTGCTGTTCCAGCGCCACTCTCCATAGTCGTCTTCGCCCCAGGCCTTCCAATCGAAATCGAAAATGAAGCCGCTCACCGGAATGTCTTTCTTGTTGTACGTGTCAGCGATTTGCCGCCACTCGTCTTCCGTGGAAACCCACTGCGAATTCAGAAATCCAAGCGTCCACTTCGGGGGCATCGGCGGCCGGCCGGTCAGCAGGGCCAAGCCCGACATGGTCTTCATCGGCGATCCCACGATCACAAAATACTCGGCGTCGGGGCGGGAGCCTCTTTGAAACCGGATGGTGTCGTCCTGCGCCTGGAACGCGCCGCCGTCGGAATCCACCAGCACGCCGTATCGTTTGGTAAAAAAGAAGGGACCGCCGGCGCCTCCCTGAGCGCCCGCCGCGACCGCATCGCCGGTATTGCGGAGAATCCCCAGGCCGGTATCTCCCAAATCCAATCCCTTGATGCCGTATATGTTTTCGTTCTCATCGTGGATCAACGCCGGGCCGCCGCCGCGCTGCCTTTGACCACCAACTCCGCGCCCACCCGGCGCGCCACCTCCCGTGGCGGCAGCGCCGAAGCCCTCGTTCCGCAAGGTGAGAAGCGACTTGCCGCCGGCATCCCGCACTTCCACCGAGAATGGATTGCCCTCATTGACGATCACTTTCATTTCGGGCGAACTGAGCGTTTCCACCGCGCCGCTCTTCTCCAGATGGATCGCGCTGGCGCCAACCGGTTGAAACGCGGGGTCCATCACCAGGGTCCGCGGCGTGGTCTGGCCGTTCGGTTGGAAATGGATGCGCACGATGTTGGGCGCCACCGCCTCCACTTCCGCCACGCTGGAGCCCTGCAGAACGCGGATGCGCGGTTCTGCCGCGCGTAGCGGGCCGAAAGCCAGCGGACAGCCAATCAGAATTGCGGATAGCGCCGCAATGAAGCGATGGCTGGTCGGGACGTGAGTTCTCATGTCGGTTCAATACCTCTCTGAGGAGTCGTTGGATTCCAAGCTTCCGCCGGCCTGCCCCTGGGGGACTCTTGCAATGGACGGCACCCATCTCGAATCGATCCTTTGCTATCGGACCGATTCGACACTGTACGAGTGTGCCTGTCCAGCCGCCGGTTTACAATCGCCGCTCTATCGTTTATCCCCCAAAATCTATTCATCCGCTAACGCCATGGAAAATAAGTAGTTGCTGTAGAGAATCATTCCACCGCAGGGACGCGATGACAGGCTGGCGGGCCGCTGGGCGATGCAGATCGGCCTATCGCCGCTCGATGTGGCTCAATTGGTCGGCCAATTCGCGGCTCGGAACGAAGGCCGGATTCAGCTCCAGAGCTTTCTTGAGATTGGCTTCCGCGGCGTCGTGCTGGCCGGTTTTCCACAACGCCAGGGCGAAGTTCAGCCGGACCAGTTGCAGGCCGGCGTTGCCGGAAAGCGCGTCCTTCCACAGCTCCACCGCCGCCCGATAGTCTCCCCGCTCCATCATGATTCCGCCCAGACCCACCGACGCGGTCACCTGACCCCGGTCGAGCGCAATCGCCCTTTCATACAGCGGACGCGCCAGCTCGTTCTTGCCGTCGTTGCGGTAGATCTCCGCCAGCGATACCAGCACCTCGACATCGTCAGGCGCTTCCTTGGCTGCCCGCTCCAACAGACCGAGGGCGCGGGTGCGATCGGCTCCGCCGCTCTTTCCGATGGCCGCGATGGCATACGCCAACGCCAGGTCCCGGGAGGCCGCGGCCGATCCGTCGAAGGGCGCCAACCCGGCATCCGACACAACCGCTGGACGAGCCGCCTTTCCGCGAGGCCTTCGCGGAATCGAGTGATCGGTAAAAACCGTGTGCTGCGCGTCGCTTGCCGGACTCTTGGGCATGTGGCAGACAACGCAATCATCCTTCGCCTTCAGTCGAGCCGCCTGGGTTTCGGTGCACGGTTTGGCCGCATGGCACGTAAGGCACCGGTCGCGGAACCACGCGGTGGCCTGCGCCGGCGCGGGAACCTCATGCGGATCGTGGCATGACCCGCACCACAACTGGTCGCCCGATTTGCGCTTACAGGCGCTGGCGGCCAGATTTTCGACGTGGCTGGTGACGGTCATCCCCTCCGCCTTCGGCGAGCGGACGAACACCGTTTGGTAGTCGCTCAACCGGCTGCCCGGCTGGAAACTGCGCCAGTCGCTTCCCCGACGCATCACGCGAACATCGCCCGTGAGATGACACTGCGCGCAGATGGAATCGCGCCGCTCGGGAGCCAGCCGCGCGGGGTTGAGAATCCGCGGGTCTCCCGCGAGATCTCCCGACTGCATCTTGGCTACGTGTTCCTCGCCATTACCGTGGCATCGCTCGCAAGCTACGCCATCCTCCAGAAACGCCGGCGATGCGTATCGATTGAGGGTGATCGGTTCCACTTGCAGAAAGCTGGCGTGGCAGGACAAACACCCCGGCACAATTGGACGCGTCAGGTAGGGGTAGCTATATTTTTCATACCCCGGAGGAAGACCCCACGAGTGTCCAACGGCGTAGTACGCCACCGGCGCCTCATATAGATAGCCATCGTCCGCAATCAGGTAGCTGAATGCCCGAGTGCCGGATCCGACAGCATACGCCAGCACCTTGGACCCGCTGGGGCCGCCGGTTTTGCCAAACCCCAGAACATATCCCCGCTTCTGGACCGACACGTCATAGTGAAAGCCGGATGGCGCATGAGTGAACGAAGCTCGACCGAACTGTTCCGGAGCCGCCGTGGGGTCGAGTTTCCGTGCGCTCCGCGCCATCGGCGTGGCGCGGTAGGTGTCGTAAATCTGGCGGTGGCACGACGCACAAACCGCGCTGGCGCCGTTGGCGCAGGACCAGCCCGTCAATACCAGCGCCAGCGCCGTGTCCATCGGCAAGGAACGATGCCGCATCCCGTGAGCATTATAAATGGCTTGGCCAGGAGATGATAGGGGATGTCCAATTGTTCTGCCGATTCGAGCAGCGCCCAGGAGATGGGGTACATACTTCGCCCGTTACAAAATCAGGCGCGGGGCCCGACTAGAACGCGGAACACGCTGCTGTGCCTCGTCGGAAGCCCCGCGGAACCACCTGGATTCATATCATTTTTGATCGGGAAGAGTCCCAACCTGGGAGCGCATATCCTTTTTTTTCAGTGCTTTAACGGATGATGTTTAATTGACGAACTGGTCCGGCCAAATGCATTGACTGTCGGCCGGTACGATTCCAAAATGACGTGACGAGTGACTTTCCAGGGGTCACCAGAGGGAGCAAGCATGAAGAGTCCACGACGCTACGGGGCATTCCTTGTCGGAATCGCTCTATTCAGTTTGCCAGCGGTTTTGATGGCGCAAAGTGACCGCGGGGCCGTCACCGGGACCATTTTGGATCCGGCAAGCGCAACCGTTCCAGGAGCCCAGCTGATCCTCCGGAACACCGAAACAGGCGCAATCACGGAAACCAAAACGACGCCGACCGGCAACTATACCTTCACGTCGATTCCCGTCGGTACGTACGACCTTACGGTGCAGGCCAGCGGATTCAAAACGGCGGTCGAAAAGCGGCTGATGGTGCAGATCGACGAAACTCTCCGTCTCGACGTCAAGCTGGCGATCGGCTCAACCACCGAGTCGATCACGGTCGAAGCCGACGCCGAGATGCTCAAGACCGACAACTCCGAACGTAGTATGGACGTCACCGGGAAGAAGCTGAACGAATTGCCCATCAACTTCGGTGGGACCGGCACCGCCGGCGGCGGCATCCGCAATTGGCTAACGTTTACCTACCTTGCCCCGGGAGTGGCGGGGACGTCGGCTACCTCCCAAGTGAATGGACTACCCGGCAGCAATTACAAAGTTTACCTGGAAGGGCAGGACTCCACCAGTCCCGTCGCCGTCGCCTGGACCAGCACCGTCCAGTCCGCGTCGGTGGAAGCGATTACGGAATTTGCGGTCCAGTCCTCAAACTACTCGGCGGAATACGGCCAGGTGTTGGGCGGCTTGTACAACTTCACCACCAAAAGCGGCACCAACCAGTTGCATGGCTCGGCGTACGAAGAATTGACCAACGAAGACTTCAACGCTGCCGAGCCGTGGAATCATGTCTTGAATCGAGACCGGCAAAGCGATTACGGCTTCTCCGCCGGTGGTCCGGTGTGGGTACCGAAGATTTACAATGGCAAGAACCGCACGTTCTTCTTCTTCAACCTGGAAGGATATACCACCAGCCAGACGAGCATTTTGAACGGAACGGTTCCCACCGCGGCCTATCGCCAGGGTGACTTCAGTTGCGGACTGTACGCAACGTCCACCAACTGCAGTGGACCGACGGTAACTCTTACCGATCCAACCAGCGGATACCAATACCTCGAAAATCAGATTTTCGATCCCGCGAGCACCTACACGGACTCGAAAGGGCGCCTGGTTCGCACTCCGTTTCCCAACAACGTCATCCCCCTGAGCCGCCTGGACCCCGTGGCTCTGAAAATTCAAGCATTCATACCGGCGCCGAATAACAGCCAGACCACGTTAAATTGGGATCCGACGATCGTGACGCCGACAAAACAGCAGATCCTGAGCCTCAAACTCGACCAGAACTTTGGATCTTCCACGAAGGTGAGCTTCTTCTGGAATAAAATGGCGACCAATTCGCCGGCGTACCCGGACGGATTGCCATTTCCGATCACCGGGGAAAGGAAGACCGTGGACGGCACCGTGGGCGGGAACCAGTTCCGTTTGAATGTAGACCACACATTTTCCCCTACCCTCATCGCCCACCTGGGAGTCGGGTTCTGGCGCTTCCTCAATCCCGACAGTTCGCCGCCCAATATCCTGGATTACGACGTGATGGCGAATCTGGGACTGGTGGGTAGCTCCACGGGCACCGGTTTCCCACAGATTTCCGGCCTAGGTTATGGCAACGAGGGCGGCATGGGGGACACAATGGGCCTGCAGAACTCTGTCTTCCAGCAAACCGATATCGCATCGAGCAACGGGAGTCTGACCTGGGTGCACGGTAAGCATACAGTGAAGGCCGGTTTTGAACTGAAGGATAGCGTCTACAGCGACCAAAGCAACAACGGAACCACCGGAAACTACTCCTTTAGCGGGGCGGAGACCGGTGTTCCATTTCTAGGCAGCACCACCATCGGCGCGGGGTCGATCGGAAGCGGATACGCGAGTTTCCTGCTTGGGGAAGTGCAAAACTATCAGGTGTCGCCGTCCACGGCCGCGCAGCAGCGCTCGGTCGAAGAGGGCTTGTACGTACAAGACAACATTAAGGCGACATCCAAACTGACGCTGGAGATCGGGTTGCGGTACGATCGCACGCCCATGGGGCATGAGGAGTGGAACCGGCAATCCGAGATCAGCTTCAGTACGCCGGATCCGAACGCCGGCGGATTGCCAGGAGGCACGATATTCGCAGGCTACGGCGCTGGCCGCTGCAATTGCGAATTCGTCAAGACCTATAACTTCGGATTCGGGCCGAGGCTCAGCGCAGCATATCAAATCAACAGCAAGACCGTGCTTCGCGCCGGATGGGGAGTCAGCTATAGCGCCCCAGACCAATGGAACTACCTGAGCAATAACTATCTCACCAACGGAATGGGATACACGACCCTCAGCCCCGGGAACAATCCGCAGTATGGTTATGCCTATTCCCAGTTACAGAACGGCATCGTCTATAGCCCTTCCGCGTTGCATGTGGTAAACCTCAATCCAGGTATTAACAGCCCGGTGGGCGCTTTGGGGAGTCCCAGCGCCAGCGCCATCACCTACGATCCCACCGGGGAGCGTCCCATTCGCGTCAATCAGTGGAACATCACGCTGCAGCGGCAGTTGACCAAGAACATGATGATCGAAGCCGCCTATGTCGGCAACCGCGGCATCTGGGAACAAAACAGCCTGGTGAATCCTAATGCCATTACGCCGGCTATCCTGAAGGCGCACAATATCGATCTCACCAACGCCGCCACCAGAACGCTGATGACGTCGCAGATTTGTTCCGCCGCGGCTGTGGCCGCCGGCTTTACGCTGCCGTACGCCGGTTTCCCATGTACCGCCAGCGTGGCCCAAAGCTTGCGCCCGTATCCTCAATACTCGGTCTCCCTGACCCCGCAATTCGCCAATCAAGGAGATAGCTTCTACGATTCGCTGCAGATGAGATTCGTCAAGCACCTCTCTTATGGTCTGGATCTCACATCGAGCTATACCTTCGCCAAAACCGAGAACATCGGGGGTTATATTAACGCCGATCCCAGCAATCGGACCATCCAGAAGGGCCTGGATTCCAACGATTATCCCCAGATCCTGGTCACGGCCTTCACCTATATCACGCCCAAGGCTACGCAGAACAAATACATCCGCGCGATAACCGGCAACTGGACCTTTGCATCGGCGCTACGGTACGCCAGCGGGGGCCTGATCGCGGCGCCTCAATCGGTGGCCAGCAAATGGAGCACGTACACCTTTGCGTCGGGAACGCCGGTGGTCCGGGTTCCCGGCGTGCCGCTCTACCTCACCAACATCGATTGCCGCTGCATCGATCCCAACAATATCAACCAGCGGGTGCTGAACCCCGCCGCCTGGGAAGATGTCGGTCCCGGAACCATCAGTCCCGGTTCCGGCTATTACAACGATTATCGGGGACCTCATCAAGTGAGCGAAAACGCCAACTTCGGCCGTACGTTCCGTTTTCGTGAAAGGGTATCCCTGAACATCCGAGCCGAGTTCTTCAACGTATTCAATCGCGTGACTCTGGGCAACCCGATCTCCAGTAACCCGTTGCAGACAACCTCGATCAACAACGCGACGGGCGCCATCAGCGGCTTTGGCTACTATTCGATTGGTAGCACCAGCAGCGCAGGCAGCCCCCGTGTCGGGTTGCTGGTAGCGCGTTTCCAGTTCTAAGGTCTGAGACCATGGGAACTGCAGCCAGGCGGTCCGGGCCATTCCCGGACCGCTCCTGGTTGATAAGTTAGGATCCTCATCCACACCCCACCCGCCAGGGCCGGGTGTGCCGAAGCCGGCGTTCGCCGGCATGGAGGAGATCGCTCAAGGAGTAGCATTCCATGAACAGGAGCCAGGCTCTGGTACTTGCATGCGCGTGTCTCTCTGCGTCTGTGTTCGCACAGGATAGCGGCCGCGGCGCAGCGGCCAATCCCGCACCCGGCCGCGGGGGACGCGGCGGTGGCGCAGCGATAATTTCGCCCGAAGTCCACTCCGACCGCACCGTCACTCTTCGCATCCTCGCGCCCAAGGCCGCAACCGTTTCCGTCAACGGAGAGATCATGGGCGGCAAGCCGGCGGCCCTGTTGACTAAGGATGATGCCGGGTTGTGGAGCATCACACTGGGCCCCCTGGAGCCGGAGATCTACTCGTACGGCTTCAATGTGGATGGCGTGGAAGTAAACGATCAACGCAACTCGTATGTCAAGCCCAGCGGGACCTATTCCAGCCAAGTGGTAATACCCGGCGATGGCCCCCAGTTCTACGACGCGCGGCCCGTTCCGCATGGCGATGTGCGGATCGTCACCTACCAGGCTAAGACTCTGGACGGCATGAACCGCCGTATGCGCGTCTACACCCCGCCCGATTACGACTCCACCAATCAGAAATACCCGGTGCTGTATTTGCTTCATGGAGCCGGCGACTGGGATGTCGCCTGGACCGAAGTCGGCCGCGCCAATTACATCCTGGACAATCTGATCGCCGAAGGGAAGGCCAAGCCCATGATCGTTGTCATGCCTTCCATTTTCCAGAGGCCTGCCTTGGGGACCGATGCCCTGGAGGCAGCCCTAGCCGGAGCCGGTCGCGGGCGAGGATCTGCGCCGATCGCCGGTCAGGACGATTCCTTTACCAAGGAACTGCTCGGCGACATCATACCCCTGATTCAGAAACGGTATCGCGTTCTCATCGGACCGGATCACACGGCCATCGTGGGCCTTTCCGCCGGCGGAGCCCAGACCCTGAGAACCGGTCTTGGGCACCTGGACATTTTCCACTACGTGGCTTCCCTCAGCGCCGGAATCGGAACCGGCGGACGCCGCGGCCCCTCTGCGACCGATAACGGCTCGACCGCCGATCCAGGCCCTCGCCCCGACCCGACTGCGGCGTATCCCGCCCTCATGGCCGACGTTGCGGGAGCCAATCGGAAATTGAAACTGTTTGCCATGTATTGCGGCAAACAGGACTCGCTGCTCGCTGGGAACAAGAACTTGGCCGAAGCGTTCCAGGCCAAAGGGATCAAAGTAGCGTTTACAGAGACCGAGGGCGCCCATTGGTTCATTGTGTGGCGTCGCAACCTGAGGGAAATCGCGCCGATGTTGTTCCGCTGATGCGAACCTTCACGTGGAGTGATAAGTGTATGAACGGAGTGAATTCCTTCAACTTGCAGCGCAATCGAATCGTGCGCCAGTGTATTCTGTTGGCCCTCGTGGCCGGGTTCGTCCAGGCGGCGGATGTGACGGTCGACGTACCGGCTCAGGATCCCGGCTTCTACATGCACCATTTCGAGTTCGATCCGCCCGAAGGCGCCCGGCCCCAGAAAGTCGCCGTGGGTGGCGAATTCAATAATTGGTCTGAGACCGGGTTTCCCATGAAGCCCGACGGCGCCGGACACTTCGTGGCGGACGTGAAACTGGCGGAGGGGCCCCACGCCTATCGATTCTTCGTCGACGGCGCATGGGTCAACGACAGCGAACAGCACAGCGAAGCCGACCTGGAGGAATCCAACGGGATCCGCGGGCACAATTCCGCGATTGTCGTCGGCCCCGACGGGCGGAATTTGCCCAAGCCCCAAGCCGGCCGGATCACCGTGGAAGCGCTGCACTATGTGGCGGGTAACATCCGTTACTTCGACCCCGTCTCGGCCAGCGAAGTTCGCCTTGCCTTCGGCGCCCAGTCGGGAAATCTTGATGGCGCCGCGGTTTATGTATCCGCCGGGCAAAACTGGCGGCGCGAAGAGCTATACCTTGTCGACACGCGTGCTGGTATCGATTTTTTTGCCGGTGTCGCGCTCAGCCGCACACCGAGCCTGGCTTACTTCTTCGAACTGAAGGACGGCGGCACTACCGCGTATTACGCTGGGGGCAAGTATTTCTCCCAAATCTCCGAGGCGCGGCGCAATGCCTGGAAAAGTAGCATGAAGCCGGCCTTCACTACACCGGAATGGGCCCAGCACGCTGTCTGGTACCAGATTTTCCCGGAGCGGTTTCGTAATGGGAATAAGGCCAATGACCCCGCCAATACCGTGGCGTGGACCATCCGATGGAATTCCCCGGTAATCGCCGCCGCTCCGGCTGCTGCTCCCGCGACAACTCCCCCGGGAAGGGGTGGCGGCCGCGGCAATAACCCCGGCAATCGCCGTTATGGCGGCGATATTCAGGGAATTCAGGCGGAGCTTCCCTATCTGCGAAGCCTCGGCGTAAACAGCATTTACCTCAATCCGGTTTTCAAGTCGCCCAGCGTGCACAAGTACGATACCACCGACTACCGGCACGTGGACGATAGTTTCGGTTCCCCTGGCGACCCTGCTGAAGTCAGTGGCGAAACCGAAGACCCGGCGACCTGGAAGTGGACTCAGTCCGATAAAGTCCTGCTCGATTTCGTGGCCGAAGCTCATCGCCAGGGTTTCAAGGTCGTCATCGATGGCGTGTTCAATCATGCCGGCTCGCAATTCGGCCCCTTTCTGGATGTCCGGCAGAACGGCCAGAAGTCCAAATTCGCGGAGTGGTTCAACATCAGCAATTGGGACCCCATCACCTGGATCAGTTTCGGCGGCCGGGCCGGCGGAAACATGCCGGAGTTCAAGAAGGACCCAGTCACCGGTCTGACCCCCGGTCCGCGCGATTATGTCCTAAACGTTACGAAAAGATGGTTAGCTCCCGACGGCGATCCATTTCGCGGCGTCGACGGCTTCCGCCTCGATTACGCGCAGAATGTTCCTCGTGTATTTTGGGTGGCCTACCGGAACCTGGTGAAGTCCGTGAAGCCCGACGCTTACATCACCGGCGAAATCTGGACTCCCGCCACCAGCTACCTGGCCGGCGACGCCTGGGACGCCACCATGCAGTATCCGTTTGCCAACGCGCTGCAGGCCTACTTCATCGGCGGCGCCCGCAACGCCATTACCGCCAGCGTGTTTGCCGAACGTCTGCGGCAGTTCAATATTGTCTATCCATTTCAGGTCTCACTGAACCAGATGAACTTGCTGGATAGCCACGACACCGACCGCTGGGCATCAAGGTTTGTCAATGTCGATCGGCCGCCGGCGCCCGATCCCGCCGCAGGTCGTCGCAGTTATAATTCCTCCAAGCCCACCGATCTGGAGTGGCAGCGAATGGAGCAGTCCGTGGCGGTACAAATGACCTCCGTAGGCGCGCCCATGGTCTATTACGGTGATGAGGTGGGTATGTGGGGCGCCACCGATCCCGACGACCGTCAGCCGATGATTTGGAAAGATCTGGAGCCTTACGACGATCCGGACGTGAAGTTCAATCAGGATTTATTCGATCACTACGTGCGCCTGATTGCCATCCGCCGCCATTTCGCGGCCCTGCAAACCGGGTTTGCCCACGTCGTGCTGGCCGACGATGCGCGCAATCTCCTGGTGTATAGCCGCGACCTGGGAGAATCGCATGTCTACGTAATGGTGAACCGAAGTGCCGCCGCCCAATCGGTTGAATTGCCGATCGGACCTCCCGCCGCGAACGCCTCGATGGTCGATTGGCTCGATCCCGCCGAAGCGGTGCTGGATGCAGCCAGTACCGCACCGGACGCGCGGCCGCGGATCCATGCCGTTTCCGCGGTCAAGCCGGCTGTGGTGTCGCACAATGGCAAGGCCACCGTCTTCTTGAAACCTTGGGGAACCATGATTCTCGCCCCAGCCGGAGCGAATTGACGCCGACCCATGCAGTTGGGCGTTAATCGCTTGTTCTCCAGCGTGGCCATATCGTCTTGACCCATCATCCAGCCGTAGCATTCTTGCCTTTGCGATACCGGCGGATCAAGCTGTTAGTCGAACTGTCGTGGGTGAGGGCTGGTTCTATCTGGCTCTCCAGTTCCGGAATGATTCGTTGCGCCAGCACCTTACCGAGTTCCACACCCCACTGGTCGAAGGAGTTGATCTGCCAGATGACTCCTTGCGTGAACACCGAGTGTTCGTACAGGGCGACCAGTTTGCCAAGCGTCGCTGGTGTCAGCCGATCCGCCAGGATGGTATTCGACGGCCGGTTGCCCTCGAACACACGGTGGGGCGCCAGCCAGTCGGCAGTGCCTTCGGCCTTCACTTGTTCGGCCGTCTTGCCGAAGGCCAGCGCCTCGGTCTGGGCGAAGACATTCGCGATCAGCATGTCGTGATGACGCCCCAAGTCGTTCAGCGGCTGTTCAAACGCCAGAAAGTCGCAAGGGATGAGCCGCGTTCCCTGATGGATCAACTGATAGAAAGAGTGCTGGCCATTGGTTCCCGGCTCGCCCCAGTAAATGGCGCCCGTCGCGTACCCGACTTCGGTTCCATCCAGCGTCACGTGTTTGCCGTTGCTTTCCATCGTCAACTGCTGCAGATAGGCGGGGAATCGCTTCAGATACTGCTCGTACGGCAGCACCGCAACCGTCTGCGCGCCGAAGAAGTCGCTATACCAGACGGCCAGCAGCCCCATCAGCACCGGGAGATTCTGTTCGAACGGCGCCGTACGGAAGTGCTCGTCCATCTGGTGGAAGCCATCCAGCATGGAGCGAAACGCCTCCGGTCCGACGGCCAGCATAGTCGAGAGACCGATGGCCGAATCCATCGAGTAGCGGCCTCCCACCCAGTCCCAGAATCCGAACATGTTGGCGGTGTCGATGCCGAACTTCGCGACCTGCTCCGCGTTGGTCGACACCGCCACGAAGTGGCTGGCGATGGAGGTTTCGTCGCCACCCAGGCCGGCCAGCAGCCACGCGCGAGCCGAGTGGGCGTTGGTCATGGTTTCGAGCGTCGTGAAGGTCTTGGAGGAGACTATGAACAGCGTCTCGGACGGGTCGAGATCGTGGACGGCTTCCGCGAAGTCCGTGCCGTCCACGTTGGAAACGAACCGGAATGTCATGGATCGTTCGCTGTAATGCCGCAACGCTTCATAAGCCATCACCGGCCCCAGATCGGAGCCGCCGATTCCGATGTTGACGATATTGCAAATGCGCTTGCCGCTGTGCCCCTTCCAATCCCCGCCGCGCACACGATTCGCGAATGCCGTCATCTGGTCCAGCACCGCGTGGACCTCAGGCACGACATCGACCCCGTCCAATACGATCGACGACCCTGCGGGCGCTCGTAGCGCCACGTGCAGGACCGCCCGATCCTCGGTTACGTTGATCTTGTCGCCGCGAAACATGGCGTCGATTCGCGATCGCAACCCCGATTCCTCGGCCAACTCCATGAGGAGCTTGACGGTCTCATCCGTAATGCGGTTCTTGGAGTAGTCCAGGAAGATACCCGCAGCTTCGGCGGTCATGCGCTCCCCGCGTTGCGGGTCGTCCCCGAATAGCGTCCGCAGATGCACCTCGCGAATCGTTTTATGGTGAGCGGAGAGCGCCTTCCAGGCCTTGCGTTTGGTCAGTGCGGCAATCTTGCGGTTGGTTTTCGCCATGGTTTTCCCCTGTTAGCCGGCCGCGGTGGTCCGCAGCGCCGCGCTTTTGCCGGCAAGTACCGCCATCAGTTCTTCCCAGGATTTCACAAAAGACTTCGCCCCGTCCTCCTGAAGCTGGGTAGCCAGGGCCTCGACATCGATGCCGGCCTGGGCGAATTGCGCCAACACTTCCTCGCAATCGCCGCCATCGGCGGACAGGATGTCGCCGACCTCGCCGTGATCGGCCAGCGCGTTCAACGTGGCTTCGGGCATGGTGTTCACCGTGAACGGCGACGCCAGAGCCTTGATGTACAGCACGTCGGACGCTTTGGGGTCCTTGGTTCCCGTACTGGCCCACAGAAGACGCTGGGGACGGGCGCCCGAATTCAGGACGCGTTGGCAGCGAGGGGAAGCTAGCAACTCCCGGTACGCCTTATAGGTGCGCTGGGCGATGGCGATGCCAAGCCGGTTCCGCAGCGGCTCGGGCACTTTCGCAGCCACCGCCGAATCCCAGCGGCTGATGAATACCGAAGCCACCGATCCCACCGCGGGATTGAGTCCGGCTTCGATGCGCCGCTCGACACCGCGTAGGAACGCGTCGGCTGCCGCCAGGTATTGTTCGCGGGAGAACAACAGGGTGACGTTGATCGGAACGCCGGCAAAGATGGCTTCCTCGATGGCGGGCAGACCTTCAGGAGTCCCGGGAATCTTGATGAACAGGTTGGGCTGTCCTGCGCGAGTGGATAGATCCTTGGCCGCCGCGAGAGTGCTGGCGGTATCGTAGGCCAGCAGGGGCGACACTTCGAGCGATACCCACCCGTCCACGCCGTCGGTTCGCTCATGAATCGGACGAAACAGGCTGGCCGCACCGGTAAGGTCCTCCAGCGCCACCTCGAAGAACAGCGGCTCGCCCGATTGGCCGCGGACCACCTTCTCGCGAATGGTGGCGTCGTACGCGGTACTGCCCTTGATGGCGTGGTCGAAGATGGTCGGGTTAGAGGTCAAACCCGTAACCGAAAGCTCATCGATGTACCGCTTGAGGGTGCCGCTCTCCAGCAGGTCGCGGGTGATGTTGTCGAGCCAGAGGCTCTGGCCCAGATTGTGCAGCGTTTGCGTCGTCTTCATAGGTGTTTACAACCTCCAACAATTTGCCGGTTGGACCGACTTGGCCCAATCCCCCGGCGCAAGTGACTGATTCCAAGGGTACAGCATTTCCCAGTTGGGCCGACTTGGTCCAATCGGAACTAGCACGCCAGAGGCCACACTAAATGGATTGCCGGCGAGGGCAAAACGGTTCGACGGATGAAGAACGGGACGGGACCACCCGCCGGTCGGATCTCTTTCCCGCCCGCGAAGATTCGCGCGGGTGGCGGGGTTGGAACCGCGACCGCAGGGAGCGGCCCGACGAAGAGCTGCACTCTCATGCGCGGCGATCGAGAAGCAGAAGTTGCCTCATCTGTCGCCCGGGCCGCTCCCTGCCGGTCGCGGTTCCAAAGTGCGCGCTGCCTGCGGCCGGTTGTCGACCGCTCCGGGAGCGTCAGCGCTGAATGCCGCGGATGTAGTCCACCAGAAGATTGAGGCGCCGATCCACTTCGGCCTGGTTGACGGTCTGGGACCGGAAGGCGGTGCCCCAAACCGGCATTTCCCTGGATCCGTGGGCGGTCACGCTCTTGTCGCCCTGAATCACGCGCTTGATCGCCTTGGCATCGTACTTTCCATTATTCTGTTTGACGATCATCGTCAAATCGTTCGGCCGCGTTCGCAGGGCGTCGGTAGCCGGGCCCACTCCACGCCCGTCGGCGCCGTGGCACGACGCGCAGAACTCGCGAAACAGGTCTGCGCCAGTCATCGCCTGGGCGGCGGGCGCGGGGGATTCTTTGGCCTTGTCCTGAGCCACGACAATCGGGGTGGAGAGAACCAAGGCTGCTCCAATTAAGGAGCCGAAAGACCTGAAATACTGGTTCATGAGCCGATAGTATTTCATTTCGCTTCGCAAAGGAAGCGGCCGTCCGGAGGGGCTCCCGTCTCGTGTTATACTCCCTCATCGGTCCGGTCCGGGCCGTTGTCTCACACAGAGGTTTCTATGCGCATCCTGATCTGTTTCTCGGTACTCTCGATCGCGGCAGTCGCCTTCCTTTCGAGGCCGCTGGTCTCCGCTCCACCCACCGTTCCCCTTTACCAACAGTTCCTGAGTCCGGCGTCGCCGCAGGAAGTGGTCGCCGCGCAAAAGGTCGACCGCGTGGCCTGGGTGGACTACGCCGAAGGCAAGCGGAACGCCTACACTGCCGCGGCGCCCCTGTTCACGCCCGTGCGGCTGACCAACTTCGTGAAAGACGACGGCATCATGATGTCGGGGATCCGGATTTCCGACGACGGCAGCACCGTAGTGTTCCTGCGCGGCGAAGCGCCGAACCGCGAGGGCTGGTCGCCCAATCCGTCGGCCGACCCCGGCGGGCCGGAACATGCCATCTGGGCGGCGCGAACCAGCGGCGCCGGCGGCGCGTGGCGCGTGGTCGACGCCACCAACCCCGAACTGGCCCCGGATGGCAGCGCGATTCTGTTCGTCAAGACGGGCCAGATTTACCGCGCCAAAGTTACGCCCGCGAAGCCGATCAGCGAGGTGGATCGCGGCGAGAAACCATTCATTAGCGAGTGGGGCGTGCAGAGCGACCCCAAGTGGTCGCCCGACGGACGCAAGATCGCGTTCGTGAGCACCCGCACCGACCATAGCTTCATCGTGGTGTACGACGTGGCGACGCGGTCGGTGAAGTACATCTCACCCAGCGTGGACTTCGACACCGCGCCGATGTGGATGCCCGACAGCAAGCACCTGATGTTCATCCGACGGCCGGGCCTGCCGTTCGGACAGCAGGCGCAACAGGGCGCGGGCGGAATCGGTCTGCCGAACGGACCGGCCGCCTTGCAGACGGCCACGGCGGCTCCGACTGGCGGACGCGGCGGCGGGCGCGGACGGGGTGCGGCTGCAGCCGCGGCTGCTCCGGCCCCGGCAGTACTAGCCACCCCCACCCCGGCAACTCCGGGCGCGGCGGCTCCGGCGGCGCCGACGGTGGTCAACAACTCTCCGGGTCTGATGCGCGCCACGTTCAAAGGCGGCTACACGCTGGCTTTCTACAAGGCCGACGTCGCCACCGGCGAAGCGCAGGAGACCTGGCACAATCAGGCGAACGATACCCTGGTTACCAACCTCGGCAACGCGCGCCTGGCGGGCGATCTCGTCATCTTCCCATTCGGCGTGGGCGGTGGACGCGGCGGTAGAGGAGGCGGCGGCAGAGGCGCCGCGGGCGCCAGAGGTGGAACTCCGGGTGCGCCCGCCGCGGCGCCGGCAGGCCAGGCGCCGGCGGCTAGCCGGGCCACTCCGGCGACCCCAACGCCACCGGTGGACGAATGGGACCGCTACTACGCGCTCAACGTCATGGATCCGGCCGCTCGTCCCGTGCTGCTGACCACCACCAACGGTCTCATCGAGGATCGGACCTCCATCGCCCTATCGGCCGACGCCAAGACCTTCTACTACTGCACCAATGCCCAGGATATCGAGCGGCGCCACATCTGGGCGGTACCGGTGGCAGGCGGCCCGCCGGTGCAGATCACCACGGGCGACGGCGTCGAAACCTACCCTGCCCCGCTGGCGTCCGGCAAGTACCTGGCGACATTGAGCGCCAATTGGAACCTGCCGCAATCGCTGGGTGTCTGGAAAATCGGAACAGCCGGCGCGGCCGCGGAGCAGAAGATTGTCTTCCCGACGTCGCGGCCAGGCTTTCCCGTGGACGCGCACGTGAAACCGGAGATCGTCCTCACCAAGGCCGCCGACGGTCTTGAGATCCACAATCAACTCTTCCTGCCGAAGGACCTCAAACCGGGCGAGCGGCGCCCGGCCATCGTCTTCGTGCACGGCGGGCCACAGCGCCAGATGATGCCGGCCTATCATTACATGCAGTTCTACCACTGGGCCTATGGCATCAATCAATGGCTGGCCAATCAGGGCTACGTCGTGCTGTCCATCAACTACCGCCTCGGCATCGGCTACGGCCGATCGTTCCGCGCGGCGGCCAATACCGGCGCGGCCGGCAATGCCGAGTATCAGGACGTGGTCGCCGGCGGCAAGTACCTGCAGACCCGGCCGGATGTCGATCCCAACCGGGTCGGCATCTGGGGGCTGTCGTATGGGGGCCTGCTCACCTCACAGGCCCTGGCGCGCAACTCCGATATCTTCAAAGCCGGCGTCGACCTGGCGGGCGTACACCTGCAAGGCAGCTCGCTCGATCCCGCGGCGGTCTCCTACAAGTCGTCGACGATTAGCGCAATCGACGGCTGGAAGTCGCCGGTGCTGCTGATCCAGGGCGACGACGATCGCAACGTGGCGTTCCAGCAGATGACCGGCCTGGTGCAACTGCTGCGCCAGCGCGATGTGTACTACGAGCTCATCGTCTTTCCGGACGACGTGCACGAATCGCTGCTCCACAGCCGCTGGATCTACACGCTGGGCCGCATGGAGACGTTCCTGCACAAGTTCCTGTGGGATACGCCCGTGGGCGCAAGCAAGTAGAAGGATAGACAGCTCGATGGCGGCCCGCGCCGGCGCGACCTTCCGCGCCGCCCGCGGAGCCGTTATGGCCACATACTCAGAAACCCGCCTCGATTTCCTCATTTCTTCCGGCCACTTTTCTGGTCCCCTGCGCATATTGAGGTGAACCAAGAAGGAGGTTCACAAAGATCATGAAAAAGATTCTTTCTGTCGCCGCGGTGCTTCTCACGATGACGCTCTGCTCCAACTCCGCGGATAACCGGAATTTCTGGATCCTCAACAACACCGGACGCACCATCACCAGCTTCTACGTCGCCGTTCACGGCGTGGAAACCCCTTGGGGAAACGACGTATTGGGCAATTCCACTCTGTCCAATTCACTGGGCACGGCGGTATACTTCCACGACATGGCAGCCGCCTGCGTATATGACTTCCGCGTCGGATTCTCGGACGGCTCGCACCAGGATTATCTGCAGGGGCGCAATCTCTGCCAGACCCATGCCGTAGAGTTCAATGCGAACAGCAACAACGCCTATTAAGCGGGACACCATCAGGATGAATCGGTCAACCCTCAGCGGCGGCGCTCACCGGGAAGGACAGCGCCGCCCTTCACCGGTCCGGCGTGGCAAAACCCGTCCGCCTTGCAAACGCTTTGCAGATAAACTCCACGCATGGTGGAACAGGCGGATCTCCGAAGGAAAAACTTGCCCCATGCAGCTTCCCGCGACCATAGTTGAGCGGTATACTATTTAGGATTTGCAGCTCCTAAATCACTTCTACCAACGGAGGCTCGCGTGCGTGCGGCGATTTTGGGTATCCTGGTCACGGCATTTTTTGGATCGATCCCGGCAAGCGCCGGCTTGATTGTCAATGGCGGATTCGAGACTGGCGACTTCAGCGGCTGGACCATCTCCGGCGCTGGCACCATCAACACCGACTACGGCATCACAAATATGGTTCCACATTCGGGCACCTATGCCGCATGGTTCGGCGATCCAACCGGCCTGACGTACATCTCGCAGGTCATCGCGACCGTCCCCGGACAGGAGTATGAAGTTAGTTTCTGGGGCGCCAACAACAATCAGGGCCAGCCGGCTCAGAACGAGCTACAGTTTTACTGGAATGGGACCTTGGAACTGGACGCCACCAACGTCCCTTCCAGTCCGTGGACTCTCGAGCAGGGCATGTTGACCGCAACCCAGAGCACGACCGTCGTGGAGTTCGGATTTTACAACGCGCCCGGATGGTTCAACCTTGACGACGTCTCCGTCGATCCCGTGCCCGAGCCTGGCTCCATGATCTGCGGCGCGGCTCTCGGCATTCTCGTGCTGTGCGGCCGTCGTGGTTGCAGCCGCATCCACAACGGTGCGGGATCAAGGGCCACCAGGCGGTTATGAAGCCTCCGCGCTAGCGCCAAACCGGAATCGCCGACCACGAATCGCCGGCCATTGACTTTACCCGACATTGGACTTAGTCTTGACTTGGGTTCTTTCGACCCACGCTTCGAATCGTCTCGAAGTCGTCTTTTCTGTGATCGTCCCGCCGAGGCCGACACAGAGCGGCTGTTTCCGTTGTCTGCACCACATCGAAGACTTCGTTCCCTTTCGCGAAGCCGCTCACCGGAAGGAGGAAACATCATGTCGAAGGACAAGAAGAGTGAAGAGATGTCTGCCCACCTGGCAATGGATCCCTGGAATCAGGCCTTGCGGAACCTGACCGAAGCCGCAAACGATCTTGCGGAAGAGGACATCGCCGCCCTCGCCTACGAACTCTGGCGAGCTCGTGGTTGTCCGGATGGATCTCCCGACGAGGATTGGTATCGGGCCGTGGAAATACTCAGATCCCGCACGTCCCAGACCTGAACCTGCGCGGCGGGATGCCACGCAGTGCGCCGGCGCCCGAAGGCAATCTCGATGCTCCAATTCGTAGCGCTGGGGTCGCTATCCCGCCAGAGAAAGGGCGGCGCTTTACGGTTTGACCTTGTTGCGAACGAAATCGGAGGCGGCGTCTATTCCGCGCTCCTTCTTAATGCGCTGGAATTCGGTGAGCGCGTCCCCCACGGCCTTCTGCCGGCGGCTTACTGCGGTGGGTTTACTCGGCTCGCTCCGATTCTCTTGTGCCAGCCGCTCGATCTCACGGTTCTTGGCGATGCGGTCCGCGAGCCTCTCCGCCGGGGTCATCTCACTATATGGTTTGCTCATGTCGGTTCGGAAAGTTGCGCCTTTCGAGCTTCCTGGTGTGCCGCCGTGCGAATGGCCGCCAGAGGATTCGGGGAGATCTGCCATTTCTGCTGCCGGATGGCGGCAGCTACGCTGGGAACCATGAGCTCCGGTACGCCCACCACGTCCCGCACAAAGGCGCGGAACTCCGGCGAATCGTCCGGCAAATTGCTCGCGGCTTCAATTTCCGCGTGAAAGGGCGGCTTCCGCCTGCTGCGCGTAGGCGCGTAATCTTTCGGGGGCGCGACCGTGGGACCGCGACCCGATCCAAATGGCTTTCTGGGATGTTGGTTGTTGCCGAATTTCAACGCCGACTCCTTCCTATAGTCTAGCGCTGCTGCCGCCTCAGGCCACAACTCTCTTCGGCAAGCCGGCGCCTTAGTACCAACGGACCCGCCTTACTGTGTCCGAAGGGACACCAGGCAATCCTGACCGCAACGGCTCCGCTCCGGCCATCGCGAGCAGTCCTTTACGCGAAGTTCCGGGTTGCCGAGGGCGGACATTCTGACCGCATACCACGGATCCAGGTCCACCATGGCGACGTGCGCGGAACCGGGGCAGTCCACGCGCCGGCTGTGGCGGGCTCTGCGCCAAACCGGGGCTAGCGCCCAACAGGTGGGGATGATCAAAGCCAAAGCGAGATAGCTTACAAAGAAAGAAACCACCCACATAAGTTGCACCTCACATCGTTGCACTTCGAATGCTTGCGTCTCAAATAGTGACCACCGGACACGGCGACTCGCGCAAAATGGCATACGCATTGGCGCGCAGCCGCCCCAGTAGCCCGGAGTCGCGGCCACGTCCGATGACTACAAGATCGGCCTGGCGGTGGCACGCGACGTCGCTCACCACCATGGGAGTGTCCCCAATTTCGATCAACACCTCGCCGGCCGTGCCCGATTCCTCCTGGAGCCGCGCGATCTGGCCGCGCGCCGCCGCCGCCACCTGGTTTCGCCAATCCGGATCGAATTGGATTCCGCCCACCTGCACTAGCGACGCAGGGAGGACGTGGAGGATCGCCAATTCGGCGCCGAATTCCCGCGCGAACTGCCCGGCCCACGTCAGCACGGTGCGGCTGCTCCTGGCAAGATCGATGGCGCACACGATACGCCGGAAGCCGATGGTCTGGTACTCGGGCGCCTCTTCCAGGTGGGGACCCGTCCAGACAGGACACCCGGCGTCGTGGAGCACCTTGGCAGTCACCGAGCCGAGAAGAAAACGCCGGAACGGCCCGTACCCGTGGGTCGCCATGACGATCATGTCGACGCCGCGGTCCCGCGCATAATCGACAATCTGCCGCGCCGGGTCGCCTTCCAGGATCTCCCGGCTGACCGCGATATCGGGACATTGTCCGCCCAGGTAGGCGCCGAGTTCGAGTTTCCTGCGCTCCAGGCTCTCCGCGGATATCTCGGCAGCCGTGGAATAAGCCATAGCTTCGGGCGCGGCGTACAGCGCCAGCGGCGGCGCGACCACGTGGAGCAGGATCAGTTCACTATGGAAATGACATGCCAGCGCTTCGGCGTACTGCGCGGCGCCATGGCAGCGCGGAGAGAAAGCCACCGGCGCCAAAATTCGGGACAGCCAAGCCATGCCCTCACCTCCTGGCCTGCGTCGCAGCGGACGGGGCAATTGTCCGATTCAATTCTACTCCGATTTTAGATAAATCGACCCGTAAATCGTTAACAATCCCGGGACCTTCGACTTACACCACCACGCCCGTCACGTCCACCAAAGTTCGGCCCCCGACGATGACGACGATGCCACTTTCGGTGACGTGAAAGCGCTGGCGGTCGCGCGCCAGGTCGTAGCCGATTTCGGCATCCTCGGGAATGCGCACATTCTTATCCAGGATCGCGCGACGCAATCGCGCCCGCCTCCCGATATCGCAGTTGTCCAGGATGACGCATTGATCCACTTCGGCTCCGGAATGCACCCGGACACCGCGGCCGAGGACCGACTCCCTCACCATGCCGCCGGAGAGGATGGAGCCGCTGGAAACAATGGAATCGATGGCCTGGCCGCGCCGGCCATCGTCGTCGAAGGCGAACTTGGCCGGCGGATCGGGATAACTGGAACTGCGGAGGGGCCAATCGCGGTTGTACAGGTTAAGCTCTGGCGACACCGAGCGCAGGTCCATATTGGCCTCGTAGTAGGCGTCGATGGTTCCCACGTCGCGCCAGTAGGGAACGGCGTCCGGGGGCTCGCCGGGGATGTGGTTGCTGTGGAAGTTGTACGCGAAGATCTGCGCCACGCCCACCAGTTTCGGCAAAATGTCTTTTCCGAAATTGTGGCTGCTGCTCTTGTCGGCGGCGTCGTCACGCAAGACCCGCAGCAGCGTGCGCGTGGAGAAAATATAATTTCCCATGGACGCGTATACCCGCGCGTCATCGCCCGGCATGGTGGGAGCATCGGCCTTTTTCTCGTGGAAGGCCATGATGCGGCCGTCGTCGGCAGTCTCGATCACGCTGAAGTTGGCGGCGCACTTCTTCTCCAGGGGGACCGCCGCTACGGTCACATCGGCGCTCATCTCCACGTGGTACTCGATCATTTTGTGGATGTTCATGCGGTAGATGTGATCGCCGCTGAAAATGGCCACCAGGTGAGGATCGGATTGCTCGACCAGGTTGATGTTCTGGTAGATGGAATCGGCCGTTCCCTGATACCAGGTTTCTCCGGCGCGCATCTGCGCCGGCACGGGGATGACAAACTGCGACTTCAGCAAGCCGCCGAGCTGCCATCCCTCGCTCAGATGCTCCAGCAGAGACTGGCTCCGGAACTGGGTCAATACATAAACCGAGTAGAGACCCGAATTGATGAAATTGCTCAGGACGAAATCGATGATCCGATACTTCCCGCCGAACGGAACGGCCGGTTTGGCCCGATCTCGCGTCAGTGGGTACAGGCCCGTCCCCTTACCCCCGGCCAGCACAATCCCCAGCACCCGTATGCGCATAGGCTGTCGACCAAGGAATATTGGATCAGGAAGCCGTCTCCTTGGCAAGGGAAATCGACCCGCCGTTGGGAAGCTCTGGTATTTCGGACTTCACAGGCTTAAAATATCTGTTCCACACCGTGTTTGTGCGAATCAGGAGGCATCATGATCTCTCGACGCGAGATTTTGGGAGTGCTGGGCGCGATTCCGCTGGCCGATGTCCTGGGCCCCGGACGGCTGTTCGCGCAAACCGCCGCCACATTTCCCCGGCGGCTGCTGGGCCGCACCGGCCGCACCGTGGTTCCGCTGGCCTTGGGCGGCCAGGCTTCCCTGCAATGGACCAAGCCGGGGATCGATCCGGCCGACATCATCGTCCGCGCCGTACAACTCGGCCTGAACTACCTCGACACCGCCAATGGATACGGGCCCAGCCAGTTGAATTACGGCGAAGCTTTCCGCCGCCTGCATCTGACGCCTTCGGGTACCAGCTACAACGAGGCGCTGCGCCGCTCGTTGTACGTCGCGACCAAGACTGGATCGCGCTTCGCTCTCGACTCCGCCGGCACCGCCCCTACCGCGGTAGATGAGCTGAAACGCTCGCTCACGCAGATCTTCGGCGACGGCAAGGGCTTCATCCCCGAAGGCGCCTACCTGGACGCCATCCAACTGCACCATCTAACCACCATGGAGGACGTCAATCAGGTCTACGTGGGATACGGCGAACGGGGATCGAAGCGCCCCGAGAGAATCGGCGCGCTAGCCGGCCTGCTGGACTATCGCGACGGCACCAATTATACCGGTCTCAATCCCGACCGCCACCACTATGTGAAGCATATCGGCGTGACGGGACACCAAAGCTCGCCGGTGCTGATGAGCGCCATCCGCCGCGACTCGGAGAACGTCATCGACACCCTGCTGGTGGCGTTGAACGCCAACGACCGCCTGTGCAGTTCGCATCAGAACAACGTGCTGCCCCTGGCGGTGGCGCGCGGGCTGGGCGTGATCGCCATGAAGGTCTTCGCCGATGGCGCTTTCTACGGGAAGCCGGCGCGATTCTCGCGCACGCCCGACGATGTCATCCTGTCGGTCGGCAAGCCCGAGGCCATCGCCTATTCCGACCTGGTGCGATACACGCTGTCGCTTCCCGGGGTCTCCTGCGCCATCATCGGCACCGGCATGGTCAATCGCGAGAAGCCCGAGTCCGACCAGATGGTGGCCAACCTCACCGCCGCCATGAAGGACATGCCCTCCGATCTGGAGCGGATCCGCATCGAGAAGGATTCCGAAGCGCGTCACGGAGCCGTCACCAATTACTTCCAGGACAAGACCAATGGCCTGGTGCAGCCGGCCACGGTCAATGTCAGGCGTGATGGCGACCGCGCCATCGTGGAATGGAGCACCGCTCTGGCCGGCCGCGACCCCCTGCGCGCCTACGAGGTTCGCGCCGGAAACCAGGTGCTGCTGTCGCTGCCATTTCGCCCGCAGATGTACGAGGCGCCGCTGTCGGTGTCGCTGCCGCTTGCGGCCATCGGCAACGAAAAAGTGTCGGTAGTCGCGGTGGCTTGAACCGCGAGCGTTAGCGAGCGGCCCGAGCGCGCGAGAATTTGCCGGCAACTGTACCGTCGCGACCCCAGCCCACGCGAATTACCCGATAATGGCAGACAAGGAGCACGCTGTGCGCGACTACGACAATTTTGTCAACGGCAAGTTCATCGCTTCCCAGAGCCCGGATCGCATCACCGTGGTGAATCCGTCCGACGGCCAGGCAATCTGCACGGTGCCCGACAGCACCGCGGGCGATGTCGAGAATGCCCTGGCTGCGGCCACCGCCGCGCAGCGGGATTGGGCGAAGCGTCCCGCCATCCAGCGGGCTCTGGCCCTGCGGGCCATCGCGGCCAAGATTCGCGAACAGGTGGAACCGCTGGCGCGCATCATCACCGAGGAGCAGGGCAAAATCCTCGACCTGGCTCGCGTCGAAGTGGCCTTCACCGCCGACTATTTCGATTACATGGCCGAATGGGCGCGCCGCATCGAAGGCGAAATCCTGGAAAGCGACCGGCCCAGGGAGACCATTTTCCTGTTCCGGCAGCCCATCGGCGTGATCGGGGGCATACTGCCCTGGAACTTCCCGTTTTTCCTCATCGCGCGCAAAGCCGCGCCCGCGCTGGTCACGGGCAATACCATCGTGATTAAGCCCAGCGAAGAGACGCCGCACAATGCCGTGAAGTTCTGCGAATTGTTGGCGCAGACAGACTTGCCGCCCGGTGTGATCAACATCGTGCATGGACGCGGGGCCACCGCCGGCAAGGCGCTGGCTTCGTCGCCGGCCGTCGGCATGATCAGTTTCACCGGCAGCGTGGAAACCGGATCGGCCATCATGTCCGCGGCGGCTGCCAACATCACCAAGGTGAACCTGGAGCTCGGCGGCAAAGCGCCCGCCATCGTCATGGGCGATGCTGACCTCGACCTGGCGGTCAGGGCCATCAAAGCGTCGCGCGTCATCAACAGTGGACAAGTCTGCAACTGCGCGGAGCGCGTCTACGTGCAGGCGCGCGTTGCCGATCGGTTCGTGGAGGAGTTGACCAGGGCGATGAAAGCCACCCGCTTTGGCAATCCGCTGGCCGATTCCACCGTCGAGTACGGTCCGCTCATCAATGAAGCGGGGTACCGGAAAGTGGACAACCTGGTGCGTGGCGCTATCGCCGCAGGAGCCACCGCGATGACGGGCGGCCAACGGGCGCCCGGCGAAGGCGGCTATTATTACGAACCCACCGTCCTGGCAGGCTGCCGGCAGGACATGGAAATCGTACGCCGCGAAATCTTCGGACCGGTGATTCCCGTGATCCGCTTCGACGATCTGGACGAGGCCATCGCGTTCGCCAACGACTCGGATTTCGGCCTGACCTCGTCCATCTACACGCGCGACCTAAACGTGGCGTTGCGAGCCTGCCAGGAAATCCGCTTCGGCGAAACTTACATCAATCGCGAGAACTTCGAAGCCATGCAGGGCTTCCATGCCGGTTGGCGCAAGAGCGGCATCGGCGGAGCCGACGGCAAGCACGGCCTCTACGAGTTCACCCAGACGCACGTGGTCTACATGCAGCGCAGCTAAGAAGCGACTCTAGCGGGCCACCACGCGCACCGGTCCGAGCAGTCCGGAAACCGCCGGGGCCGCGCCGCGACCCCGTCCGCCAGCGCCCCCGCCGCCGGAGGAAATCGCGCGCACTTCCACTTCCAGCTCGTTTGAGCCGGCTTTCACGGCGCTGGTGATGTCCCAGCGATACGGCTGCCAGTCGTGCGCTCCCAGTTCCTTGCCGTTCAGTTTCACCCGCGCGTAGTCGTGCACGTCGCCGATTTCCAGGAACACGCGCTTCCCTGCCCCCACGGCGGCGACCGTGAACTGTTTCCGATACGCGGCCGGCCCGGCGAAGGACGGCGTGCCCAGGTCCTCCCACGATTTCAAGGGCGTGGTCATGGTCTTGCCGTTCAGGTCCAGCGCCCAGTCTCCGTCCAGCGTCGCCAGCGTAGCGCCCGATGCCAGGGACGGCTCGGGCGCACCGGCGCCCGCGGGCAGCGGGCCCACAACCACCACTTTCGCCTCGTACGGTGTCAGCACCAACGGCACGCGCACGGAATCGCCCGCGGCCGCGGCACCCGTGAGCGGATGAATCTCGCCCGTCGACAGGTCCCAAGCCTGCGCCTGGCCGCGCCCGGCGAGCGTCGCCATCCGCGATTCCGTGCGATTGCTCTCATTGAAGAAGAAATACATGTCGGCGTCGCGCCAACTGCGGTGGGTGTAGGTCAATCGGGGAAATTCGGAGTCGAGTTTCACATCCGGCTGGGGCAGCGCCGCCAGCACGCGCGGCGTGATGTCGCCCGCGGGCTCGACCAGCGTGGCGAAGCTCAGGTCGGGCGCGTCCTTGGCATCGAGGAAGGTTCTGTCGACCACCAGTTTGGGCGTCTTGCCCACGAAAATCAGCGTGCCGCCGGCTTTGACAAATGCCCGAAAGCGCTCCAGTCCGGTCCGCGAGATGACCGTGGTCGAAGGCACCACGATGGCTTTGTACACCTGCCCGCTGAGATTCCGGAAGCCGCCGTTTTCGATGCTCGCCACCGAGCTGAGCGATTGCTCGTCGAAATAATCCCAATCCACCTGATGCTCGAACAACTGCCAGCCCAGCTTGGTCATGCTGCGGTCGGCCTCTTCATCGCCCATCCACAGGCTGCTCACCGGATGGTAGAGTCCCACCTGCGCGGCCGAACGTCCGATGGCCATCAGGTAGCCGGCGCGGTTGGTGTACCACGCCAGCATGGCGGCTTGCGGCGGCGCGGGTCCACTGGCTGCCGCCCGACCGCCGCCGCCGATCACCGGAACGCGGATCTGCAGCGCGTTCACTCCGCGCACCAGTTGGTAATCCAGTTGATACTTGCCGTCGATGCCCAGCCCGCCGCCTTCTTCGGCCCAGACCTTCGGCTTGCCGAAGAGATGCGCCGCCGAGGAAGCCAGCTTGGGGAAATTGTTGTTGACGTTCCAGGCGCCGTCGGGCGTGTGCACCAGGCTGGGAATGAGCTGATTCAGATTGTCGATGCCCGGCACCTGCACGTGCCGCATATCGCGCAGGAAGTCGCCCTCGTTGCGCGTCAGGTCCTCGGGCAGCTCCAGGCGCAAGCCCTGCTCTTCGTGGTTCAGATGGACAATGTACTCCACGTGGTTCCGCGCGCACCATTCCGCCTGCACCCCGAAGAAGCTCTCGCGGAAGATGCCGCTCCACACGTCGTAATAATCGGCCTTGGCGCGCCAGGCTTCGTCGGTCATCTTGGGCGCGAAGAACAGCGGCAG
>Ga0181529_10001615_pt1 | contig 28486 bp, 26 predicted proteins | sample PEATcosm2014_Bin_36_FD_119763 | JGI IMG/M metagenome (GOLD analysis project Ga0181529, IMG submission 119763) | Peatland microbial communities from MTU Mesocosm Facility, Houghton, MI, USA - PEATcosm2014_Bin10_30_metaG | ecosystem: Environmental > Terrestrial > Soil > Wetlands > Peat | place... | reverse complement strand
CGCAGTGCGGAGCGCCGGGATCGCAATTCGCCGCCGAGTTACCGGGCGAATGGGGCGTCCCGGCAGCAGCGCTATTCCGAAAGGTAGGAGTTCCGGTGATACCGCCGGCGGCGGACTACCAGACTGGATGGAGGAACTAAGGAGTGCTAGGCATGGGCCGCCAGCCGGTGAGACCGATACCACTCGACGGTCTCGCGGAGCCCGGCTTCGAATGGAGTGGACGCGCGAAAGCCGAATTCCCGCTCGGCGCGGCTCACATCCAGGCAGCGGCGCGGTTGGCCGTTGGGTTGGCTGGCATCCCAGACGATTCGGCCAGTGAACCCCGTGATCGCAGCGATCTTCAGCGCCAGGTCGGCAATTGAGATTTCCGTTCCGCTTCCGAGATTTACGGGGTCCGCCTTGTCGTATCTCTCCGTGGCGAGAACGATCCCCTCCGCAGCGTCGTCGACATAAAGGAACTCACGCGTCGGCGATCCGTCGCCCCAAAGGACGATTTCGCTGCGCCCTTCCTCGACGGCTTGCACGCATTTTCGGATCAGCGCGGGGATGACGTGGGAAGCCTCGAGGTCGAAGTTGTCGCCGGGTCCGTACAAATTCACCGGTAGTAGGAAGATGGCGTTCATGCCATACTGCTCGCGGTAGGCTTGGCACTGCACCAGCAGTGCCTTCTTGGCGATGCCGTACGGCGCATTGGTCTCTTCCGGGTATCCGTTCCAGAGGTCTTCTTCGCGAAAGGGCACTGGAGTGAACTTGGGATAGGAGCAGATCGTCCCAGCGACGACCGTCTTTTCGACTTCATGGCGCCGCGCAGCCTCGATGAGCTGAATGCCGATGATCGCGTTGTCGTAGAAGAAGCGGCCTGGGTTGGCGCGATTGGCTCCGATTCCGCCGACAACCGCGGCCAAGTGGATCAGGACTTCCGGACGATATTCCACGAAAAGGCGTTCAACGGCATCGGCACGCGTGAGATCGAGATCGAGGTGACTCGGGGCAAAAGCGTGGCGGCAACCTATGTCTTCCAGTCGTCGGATGACGTGGCTTCCGAGGAACCCGGCGCCGCCGGTGACCACAATCCGCTTATCCGGAAGAGCGATCACGAGTACTGGCCCTCGGCGGCCGCCGACAACCGCAGCACCTCGGCGCCGCCCTTCAATCGCGAGTCGACAGCCTGAATATCCGCCTCCACCATAATCCGAGCCAACTCGGTAAAGGTCACGGTCGGCTCCCAGCCAAGTACCCGCCTTGCCTTACTGGCATCGGCGCACAGATAGTCCACTTCCGCCGGCCGGAAGTACCGAGTGTCTACTTCCACGTGCTTCTTCCAGTCGAGACCGGCATGGGCGAAGGCGAGCTCCACGAATTCCCGGACGGTGTGAGCTTCCCCGGTACCGACTACGAAATCGTCAGACCGCTCCTGCTGCAGCATCAGCCACATGGCGCGGACGTAGTCCGGAGCGTATCCCCAATCCCGGCGCGCGTCCAGATTACCAAGGTAGAGCTTCTCCTGAATGCCCCGTTTGATGTGGGCGACGGCGCGGGTGATCTTGCGGGTCACAAACGTCTCGCCGCGGCGGGGAGACTCGTGATTGAACAGGATACCGCTGGATGCGTGCAGTCCGTAGCTCTCTCGATAGTTGACGGTCGTGTGGTGGCTGAAGACCTTGGCGGAAGCGTAGGGACTGCGAGGGTGGAAAGGCGTCGCCTCGTTCTGCGGAGGTGGCGCGGTTCCGAACATTTCGCTGGAGGAAGCCTGGTAAAAGCGACACTTCACACCAGTCCGCCGCATCGCCTCCAGCAGGCGAAGCGTTCCGATGGCGACGACGTCGGCGGTAAACTCCGGTATCTCGAAGCTCACCTTGACATGACTTTGTGCGCCCAGATTGTAAATCTCGTCCGGTCGGAGATCGTAGAGGAGTGAGGCGAGCGAACCCCCGTCGGTGAGATCGCCATAGTGCAGCAGAAACGGAACCGATGCCTCGTGGAAATCTCGATAGATGTGATCGAGGCGGTCCGTGTTGAAACTGGACGCGCGGCGTTTGATGCCGTGGACCTCGTAGCCCCGAGTCAGAAGAAACTCCGTGAGGTACGATCCATCTTGGCCTGTAACGCCCGTGATTAGAGCCTTCTTCATAAGAGAGTGCGTAGCCGCGCGGAGTGTAGCATCTACCTCAGTTGCCGCGAGAAACCGTTCGGTAAGAAGCGGGGTTATTGACAAAGGCCTGGCGCTTCACCGTCAGAGTGGTACGGAGGATGTCGGCCAACGCGGGGACGACATTTGGCTGACCGGAAGCGCCGAACGGGCGTGTCAGGCGAACGAAATCCGTATCCGTAAGCGGAATGGTGACATCCCATGACGAAACTGGATGGACGGCCTGCTGCCAGGTGAAGCTTCGGCCTCCCAGAGAAATCTCGGCGCGGTGGAATCCGAATTCCCTCAGCGCGACTCCGAGGACCTGCCAGTATTCCTCCAGCGACGCGGCTTCGGCGAGACGATGTTCATAAGTCTGCAATGCGATCTGGGAGTTCAACAGGCGACGGAATGCGCCCTCAATGAACATCCGGCCGGCCACACCAAATTCAATGTAGCCCAGGTGTTGAATACCGATCCAACTCATGAGGCAGAAAATGATAATGACAAATCCCGCAACGCTCTTATTCATGATCAGAATGGAACAGGTCGCGCCCACGGCACAGCAGGCGTAGAGAGTAAGAGCAACCTTGCGCTGCGTCAGACCCTTGTCGAGGAGACGGTGATGAATGTGGCCACGATCGGCCTCAAACATCGGCTGCCGGCGTAAAACTCGGCGCACGAGAGTGATTCCGGTATCGAGCAGCGGAACGGATAATGCCATCAAAGGCGCGGTCATGCCCAGGAGGGTTGCCGCTTTCTGGCTCCAGAGGACGCCGAAGCAGCCGAGCAAAAAGCCGATGCACAGGCTACCGGAATCGCCCAGAAAGATCGTCGCCGGGTTAAAGTTGTAGCGGATAAATCCGAGCAGGCACCCTGCCAGCGGGACCACGGCAAGGGCGAGGTCGACATTGTTCTGGAGCAGGGCCGCGATCAATGTCGTGCATGTGGCGAAGAGACCCACGCCGGCAGCCAATCCGTCCACGCCGTCGATGAGATTAATCGCATTTGTGCATCCAACCAGCCACAGAATCGTGAGCGGCAGACTTAACCAAGCACTCAGGATGTAACCTCCGAACGATCGGAGGTGAACACCGGCCCAATAGGCGAGTCCGGCGGCGACTATCTCGCCGACGAGTTTTTGCCAGGGTTCGACGCCCTTCAGATCGTGGATCAGGCCAATCAGGAAAATGAGAGCGAGGGCCGGAAGGAGACGCAAGGCGAAATCCAGGGAATGCCAAATGATCAGGCCGGCTTTCAACTTCACCACGAGCAGAATGCCATAAGCTAAAAGGTATGAGATCGCGATGGCCACACCGCCGGCGCGCGGAACGGGACGGTCGTGGCCCGCCGGATCTCCGGCAGGATAGTCGGCGAAGCCCCAGCTTCGGAAGAGACTCCGGACTACCGGCGTGAGGAATAGCGACAGCACGAAGGAGACACATGCCAGAAATGCCAGAGAATACATAAGCCAGCCTACAGGATATGTGGTCGCGCGTCCGACTTAGTTGCTTTGCGGGATCGCCTTGGTCAGGTCACTCGCGGCTTCCGCGGTGGGCGTCGCCTGCTGAAGGCCGAGGATGGCAGCCACGCGAGCCGCTCCGATTTTTCGATCGTAATGTGCTTCGAACGCTGTCCGCGAATTGGCGCCGGCCGTGTAGATTGCGCACCGATCGGCGGCTAAGCGTTCCAGAATCGACACGACAGACTGGACTTCGCCAGGTTCCACACGCCAACCGCATGCGAAGCGATCGATGATGCGGGCGGGCGTCGAATCGCGCGGCCCGATGAACAGCATCGGGCGGCCGGCCGCCATAATTCCATACGTCTTGCTGGGGACAAGGGAGCCACACGTCGCGGATATCTGAGTCACAAGCCCCAGATGACTTTCACCCAGACTCCGGCTGAGCTCCGCGCGGGTAACGTACGGTCGGAAGGACACATTCGCGATGCCATTCTCGCTGCAGAAAGACTCGACTCGTTGACGGCGCGCGCCCCCTCCAGCGAAAACAAAATGGTACTCGGGCCGGTTGCCGAGCTGTTTCATGGCGCCCATGATGGTGCCCACGTCATGAGCCAATCCGAGGTTCCCGGAGTAGTGGATTGTGAGTGGGCCGTCGGCGAACGGCTGTGGGGTAATTTCCTCGCCGTCCGCCCAGTTTTCGGCCACGTGTATCTTGTGTTCCGGTATTCCGCGCGCAATCAGGCGCGCTTTCATATCGTCACCGAGGGCAATGATGCCATCGCAATTGCGCCGCGACCAATCGGCGAGGGCTCCAATGACGGCCGTAAAGATCGAATCCGAGCGAAGCACTCCGAGATCGATTGCGATATCCGGGTAGACGTCCATTTCCCAGATGAAGTGCTGGCACCCGCGGGCTAGTTTGAGGAACCGCCCGAGCACGGAGGTGAGCGGCGGCGTGGTCAGGGTGACGATCACGTCCGGCTTCCGCACACGGAACCCATTCCACACCGCACCAAACAGGAACGATCCGTAAGACAGAATTCGTCCGACCGCATGGTGCGAGAAGCGCACCAGCCTGGAGCGAAGGATCCGTACCGGCGGCGCCGAGGTTGTGTCCGATGCAGCGTAATCCGGGGCCCCGCAGATTGCCGTCGTTCGACTCTGCTCTCCCTCCACGGCGCGAGTGACGTCCATGAGCAGCTGCCCAGTGGGCGCCATATCGGGCCAGAAGAACTGGTTGATTACAAGGAGATGAAGCTTTCGTTCGCGAGTGGGCATAATTATCCCTCTGTGACCTGCGAGTTAGCGGCGAAGTGAGGGAACCCCGGACGACTCGCGCTCTCCGCGCCGCCGACGCCGGAAGTCTCCCAAATCCCGCGCAATTCCCTCACCGCTCGATCCCACGTGAAATGCTCCTTGCGATTCCACGCGGTATCCTGCATCTCCGCGCGGCGGTTTGCATCTCGGGCGACAGCTTCGAGTTGCACGGCAAGCTCCTCGGCGGTTGCCTCTCCGTGAACCGCAACGGATGCGCCGCCGGCGGCTTCGCATACGTCAATCAACCCCTCGACGAGGGTACACACTACGGGAATTCCGAGCCGGAGATACTCCAGCGGTGCGATTCCCATGGGCTCTTCGTAGCTCGGAGCGCACCCCACATCGCAGGATTCCAGAATCTCCAGGAAACGCCCGACGTCGCGAGCCTTGTCGATGAGACCCATCCAACGGACATACCGGTGAGTCGATAAATGAGCCGGTAACTTCCCGATAACCGCAACTTCTGAAGGCACGCCCATGCGGTTCAAGATCTCGACAGCGCCAACGAGACGCGGCAGCCCCTTTCGCTGCCAATCCTTCCCGGTGAAACCAATGCGAAACGGTCGCCGACCGGTAAAGCGCTCCGGTGAGCGCCTCTGTCCCCGATTCGAAAGTCTGAGTTGCACCAGGTCTTCCGGGAGATTCGCTCCCGCCAAAACGGTATGAATGCGCTCCGGCGACAGGCCGTATACCTCCCGTAGCGAATCCCGAACCCAGCGCGCCATGGTGACGACGTGCAAGGCGGAGTGATACTCCTCGCGTTCGCGCCGAACGGCATCCGCCGCCGTACGGCCGTCGAGCCACGCCCACATCCGCTGCGTGGTGAACAGAGCATGCAACGTGGTGTCGATATAAAAGCTGGTGCGGATGGACCGCGGCGCCAGGCAGGACGCCGCTGGCAGGAGTTGATAGTGGCTCACGATCTCGCGCAAATCCGCCCGCTGGCACTCGGCAACCGCTTTATTTCCGAGTTCCTCCAGGAAACGGCGGCTATATTGGAATCCTCGGGGCTTGGCGCCCCTGAGGAATTGACCGGCTTGCCACCAGCACCGCATGCTTCGGAAGTTCGCGACTCTCAAGTCCAGACCTCCGTCCAGAAAGTTCTGACGACGCCCGGCCTCCATCAGGAAGTACGGTATTCCACTCCAGGTTGTCGGATTCTCGTTGTCCCCCATGCCCGCCAATGCCCGTCCCGTCGTCATTCCGGGCCTTTCATGCCGAGACATCGCAGGTAACCGGCGATCATCTGCTTTGGACTGAAACGCTGCTCAACCAGAGTTCGCGCGGCCGCGACCTGCTGTCGGGAGCGAGCCCAGTTGCCGTCGACGTCCAGAATCTGCCGGCACAGATCGTCCGCGTCTCCAAGCCCGCTCAGCCTGGCGACGCCGCCATTGTTGGTGACCTCCGAAATGGGACCGACATCGGTCGCGACGAGCGGCCGGCCAAGGGCCATGGCTTCCAGCATCGAGTTCCCGAGCCCCTCCTCGGCGGTGGTGGAATGCACCACGATCGACCAGCTCCGCACCAGTGCGGGAACGTCGCGAACCCAACCGAGAAACGAAACCGTGTGCGCGATATCGAGGTTGCTCACCAGTTCCGTCAGCGAGTCCCTGAGCGGGCCGTCGCCGGCCAGTTCGAGACGCCAGAGCGGACGCTCCCGAAGAACTCCCTTCCAGGCGCGCAGCAGCGTGGCGTGATCCTTGATGGAATCGAGCCTCGCGACCATTCCCACCCGCAGTGCGGCCGGCAGACAATCCTGGGGTTGGTAGGGGAACTGATCGACTGCGATGGCGTTATAAGTCACGTGGGACGAATAGTGGCGAAAGCCGCTGGCCCCGGCAAAGGAGCGGGCCACGTGCTGGCTCACGGGAATGAGAGTGGCTCTCCGCGAGAACGGCAGAAATGTATACGCCTCGGCGGCGATCCGGTTCTTTCGCGAAAGCCGGATCGGATTCCCTACATGCACGGCGATCCGCCGCGCGCCAGCGCCGTAGCAAGCCGCGACCTTGATGCCCAGGCGGGATGGCGTCCATAAGACCACGGCGTCCGGTCGAAACTGCCTGGCGATCTTGCTGAGCAGAAAGTACTCCAGGATACGGCTGTGGCCGGCTTTGAGCACTTGCACCTGAGCGCCACTCTTGATCCAGGCCGACGAGGCCGGGCCGTCGGGTCCCATGAGCGCAACCACGTGCTGCGCCCAACTTACAGTACGGATGAACATCTCGCAGGTGCGCTCACACCCCGCCAGTTGCGAGGCGCCTTGTACGTGGAGAAATGTCACACCACACCGAGCAGGCGAAGATAACTATCCGACATGGCCTCTATGGAAAATCGGGTGTGCACCGACGCCGTTGCCCGCGCGGCCCGGTCCCACCATGGCTCGGGATGATCCCGGAACCGCAGGATGGCGTTGGCCAGCTCCACCGAATCCCCCGCCGGGAATAGCTCGCCGAGTATCCCGTATACGGGACAATTCAGGACTTCCCGGCACGCGCCGACGTCGGAAGCGACGACCGGGACACCGGCGGCCAGCGCTTCGATAAGAGCTACGCCCAGTCCTTCATCGGGGCTCACGGAAAATACGAACAGGTCCCAGCCTCGGAGGAGGTCGGGAATATCTCGCCTCACGCCGAGGAAGTGGATGCATCCGGCTATGTCCAGCTGTTCGGCCAAGGCTTGATATTCGGCGCGGCGGGAGCCATCTCCAATGAGGTCGACGCAGATATTCACGTCCCGCGACTTCAGCTCGCGGATGGCCCGCAGAAGCGTGGGTTGGTCTTTGTGTGGCTCGAATCTTGCGACCATTCCGATCCGCAGCGGCTCGCGTAATGGTCGGCCCGGAGCGGCCGTGCCCGCAAATCGGGCCAGGTCCACACCGTTGTAGATGGTGTGCAGCCGCGAGGCCGGAATCCCGAGGTACTGCGCCAGGCCCTCTCGCACGTGGTCGCTGCAGCAGGCAATGTGCGGACGCCAGACGTCGCCGATAGCAACTGTGACACGAAGCTTTCGGACCCCCACCGAGTCGCCGACGGGCGGATAGTTACCGGCATGGGCGACAACGGTCCCTGTGCCGGCCAGTCCCGCACCCCAGGCGATATAGCTGTGCCACCCAAAAGGAAAACTGAGGACGGCGTCGAGGCGGTGACGACGGCAGATCTCAAAGGCCCGCCATGCCAGGGCGGGGAACTTGGAGTATCCACGCTGCGTGATTGCCATGGAGCGAACCTCAATTCCGGCCTCCTGGAACTCCGCGGCCAAATCCGATGGACTGCTCTGCAAGGTCCAAACCTGCAGCTTTACCCCGGCGCGACGCCAGAGTTTCGCAATGTCGAGTGCGAGAACTGGAGTCCCTTCGGCGCAAAGGCTTGAAAGCAGCATCCCGATGTGTGGCGCTGGAGACATCAGCGATCCCTTGGGGCCAGCTTGGCGGTAACCAGCAGGTAACTTCCGAACCCGAAGCAACTAAGGGAGCATAGCACCGGAACCGACAACACTCGGAGCACGAGTTGTCTGCCGCTCTTTCCTCGCCACAGCAACAGCGATCGTCGAAGGTCGTCGGGGATCATGCGCTTTGCGATCTTTACCACCTCGAGGCCGGCCATATCACACACCGCACTGACCGAGCGGCTGTCATAATGGACAAGATGGAACGGAGGATCCCATCCGTGCCAGTGGGCGCCGAACAGCCATCGCATGGGACTCCTCACATGCGGGACGCAAATGACAACCGAGCCGTCATCCGGGAGGCTCGCAGCAACGTCTTTCAGCACGCCAACCGGATCCTGCAGGTGCTCGAGGACATGACTAAGAACGACCGTCCGATACTGCCCACGGGGGATCCGGAAGTCCTCCAGGCGCGCCTGTTGAACCTGTAGCCCGCGCATCTTGCAATAACTTACGGCTGCCGGCGAGCTTTCGACGCCTGAAGCTTCCAAGCCTCTTGCCAGCAATTCTTCGATCAATTCGCCTCGATTGCATCCAAGATCGATGACCGGGCCTTGAGGGACGGCTTCCGCGACACGATAGGAGCAAAATCTTCGCCAATGCCGCGTCAATGCGTTGACTGGCTTTGTTTCCAGCCGCTCAGCGAACCGTTCCGCGCCGTCACCGGCCTCAAGAAGTGCATAGGCAGAAGAGAGTAAGTCGTCCGTAAGGCGGGGATTGAGATAGACGCAGCCGCATTTCCGGCACTCGACTATCGAGTATTCGCCCTTGAGCTCCTTGCGATGAGGCCGAGTGACTAGCAAAACCCTGAATTGAGCGCATTCGCATATTGGGCAGACAACGGCGACTCTGCCGCCGTACCCATTAGGCTGCAGGGAAGCGCCGGAACTGTTCCCTGAACCAGGGCATCGAGGGACTGCGACGCCGTGGCGCTCCATCTTTCCCGGCTGTCCCCGATCAGGCAAACGTACCTTTCAAGAGCCTGGACCAGGCTTCCACCGCGATCTCCCGCGTACGATTCTTTAGGAACCACCGTTGACCGTTGAGTCCGAGGCGCCGGCTGGTCTCCGGATCATCAGCGAATTGTCGGATGGCCGCCTCCAGCCCCCGGCTGTCCCCGGGAGCAACCACGGCGCCCGCCTCCGCCGCGATCACGTCTTCGGCCGCCTGACTGTCCGGCGGTCCCACGAAGATCACCGGCCGCGCTACGGCCATCGCGGCGTATAGCTTCGAGGGCACACAACTCCCCGCCGCCGAGGCGTTCAACGTGACCAGGTGGGCATCCGCCGACGACAGCAGCCTTGGCACTTCCGCGCGTTCCACTCTTTCCTCGAATCGCACATTCGTCAAGCGCTCCCGCGCGACTCTCGTCCGTATGGCGTCGATTCCCACGCCGCCGCCCGCGAAACAGAACCGGATCCGGCTGCCGCGAAGAGCCGGCAGCACCGCGGCAAGCGTCGCGTAATCGTGCCAGGGGCCGCAATGTCCGGAATACAGAAAGCAAAAGGGCTCATCTCCGTCGGCGGTTCGAGGACTTGCGTCGAGCTCCGGCGCCGCAAGATTCGGCCAGATCCCGATCATCGAAATTCGTTCCTCGCCGATTCCCAGACCCACCAGCCGCTTCGCCATGCAGCGGCCAATCACCACGATCCGATCCGATGCGCGCAGGCCCGCGATGGTCGCTCTGTCGGCCACGCGTCGCAGGAATCGCTTTCCGACGGACGATCCACCTTTCTGCCGGCGCGCCGGCGCGAAATCCATCAGCCACGCGATGTGATCGGCGCCCATGCGGAACGGCCGCCTGCAGGCCGACAGCAACAGGCGGATGCCGAGCGGCTCATCGGTGGTGAGAATCAGATCGTATCCGGAGCCGTCCTTCGCGAGGTGCTTCGCCAGCATGACGACATACCGCACCGCCATGGTCCACAGCGCGCGGTCGAGCCGGGACGATTCTAACTTGAACACTCGCATCCGCCCATATCCGCCGTCTGCCGGCCCATCGGCCGGCTTTCCAACGCTGCTCGTCCAGCAGCAGACGGCGACGTCCCATCCTTTATCGAGGAGGCCTTCCAGCAAATCGTGGATGTTGTCATCGGTCGCCGAAACACCGGGTGCAAAGTTCTGGCACGTGATCAGGATCCTCTTGCTCCGTTCCGGATCCATCAGTCCCTATCGCAAATCTGGTCCAGTTCGCAACGGAAGGCCGCATTCCAGGTCTCCCGAAAGACGCTCGGATCTCTTCGTAGAGAGCCCAGGTCGGATCCCAGCAAGATCCGCGCCAGATCCCTGGCGTTTCCCGGTTCGAAGAGCACCCCACCGCCCCACCGTTGGATCAGTTCCTCAATGCCGCCACGCTGACTCCCCACCACGGGCGTACCTGCCCAAAGCGCCTCAAGCACGGTGTAGGGGCCCGTCTCCGGCCACAACGAAGGGACGATGACCGCATCCGCGCCGGCCAGCAGTTCCGGAACCTGCGCCGCGTCGACCGGTGCTTCCAGATGCACTCTTGGATCCGCTTCGCAAAGCGCGGTAATTTTGCGGAGATACTCTTCCGGCCCCTTCGCGCCGAAAATGTGTACTTCAATCGGCTCGGTGCGCGGCAGCATCCGGACGGCTTGGATGAGTATGTGTACGCCCTTAATGTCGATGAGCCGCCCTAAATAGAGAAATCGCCGAGTGCGCCGGCCAGTGGCGGAGCGCTTGGAGTCGGGAAGGGGGCTGCGAGGGGGAGGCAACGACAGATGCTGCAGCCGGTCCTCGGGAACTCCATTTCGCATCAGCAGGTCGCGGACCCATCCGGCGTGCCACAGGATCCTGTCCGGAATGGCCATTCCCCGGTTCCAGCGCTGTTGGTAATCGAGCATGCCTCGGCGTCTGACGAAGGCGTGCTGCGCGCCATAGGGAAGGATATGGGCCAAGGCTGAACAGTCGGTTCCCGCAAGGACCCAACGCAACGGCGCCGGGAGTCCCGCCCGGTGCAAAGCGCAATCGCAGCACCGCTGCACATCGATGAGCCCGGAACACATCTCGCCTCCCTTGTACAGGAGGTCCCAGCGCGCGCAACTTTGTCCCGGCGCATGGTAAGTCATGAGAACGCGTGCACCGGCATTCTTTGCCAAAGTGAAGTGCTCGGGGGACTGGGAGCGGCCGAATCCATGGAAGTGTACGAAATCGGGCCGGACCTCTTCGATCGCATTTCGGAGGCCCTCAAGTCCAAGCGGTTCGATCTGCCACGACTGTTCGCGGCGTTGCGGGAAGAATCGCAGAGGAATCCGGAGATGGCGGATGCCATCCGCTTGTCCCTTGTCTTCTCGGAGTGCCGGTTCCTGGTCGGCGTGCAACCACGCTACCTCTGTCCCCCGTGCCATGAGCCCCTCTGACAGGCGTTGAACATATTGTTCGGTGCCGCCGACAGCCTGGTCGGGAGTGTTTTGACTCACCATTAGCCAGCGCATTCAGGATTCATAGTTTCTCGCCGGCCCATGCGAATACGGTTTGATTGCTACGCTTCCGGATCCCAGCGTGGTCGAGAATCCTCTTCAATAGAAGCCTGGTTGCGCTCTGTGGCTGCACGGTCCGGTTTTCAAACGTTAACAGACGCGTCGGAATCGTATGTCGAACCGGGAGCATCGGCTTGGTCGCTCGTTCGAGCATCGCGACGATCTCGCAGAACGGTTGCCACGCCACCGATTCGCTTCCGCGGATATCGACATCCATAGTCAGAACCAAGCCCCCGCGCGGCTTGAGGACGCGTATCATTTCGGACACCGCGCGGGCCGGGTCCGCAGTGTGCTCGATGGCGCTCACGGAGCATACAATGTCGACCGATGCGTTGTCGCGAGGCAGGTTCAACATATCCCCGCATTCAAATCTGGTGGCTGATGGCTCCGGACGGCATGGAACGTCGGTGGCGTGCCATTTCGCTTCGCAGGTTCTGTCGAGGTCGACCCCGATCACATGAAAACCCTCCCCCGCGAGCCAAAATGGCAAGGGCGTGACTCCGCACCCGGATTCGAGGACTTCCGGATGCGACTCCGCGGTGAAGTTTCGGCAAATCGTGGCGAATGCCCACGGAAATTCCCAGCGCCGGGACCAGTGGCGACTCCACCCGTCGATTCCCAGGCCTCCGAGGTCCCTTTTCGAGAGCAGATCGACCTGTATTTCCCACTCGGGATTCCGAAGGTCGTCAACGCTGGCGAAGCCGTTGTGCACCGTCAGGGTCTCCTCTTTACATGCGAATCATTCCGAGGGGTTCCAGAACAAAAACTCCTCTCGTGAACTGCTGCATCCATCAGTACTGCGGGTTGTACGCGAGGGTATCGGCGGGACCGTGCGCGACCCGGTAGCCTTGGTCGATTAAGGATTCCAAGCAATTTTTGTAATCCCCGATGTCCAGGTGTTTGTGTTCGAACTGAATGATCGCAGGCTTCCTACTGGGCACATCGAACAGGCGAAGAATCCGGCCGTCACATCCCTCCGCGTCGATCTGAAGCAAGTCCACGTGTCCAATCCCGAATTCCCGGAAGAGGGAAGTGAATGTGGTGCCCGGCACGCACTCGACCTCGATCACCGATTCCAGTTCGGGAAACATCCGAGTATGCCGCATCAATACGTCGCGATCTAGACTGGCGATTCCACGGAGCCACTCCGGACCATCGGCATCCGCTCTCACCCTGTACAGCGGAACTAACCCATCCCGCTCCGTGATGGCGGTATTCGCAAACACAAAACGTGATGATTCGAAGCGCGCATAGTTAGATTTCAGGCGGTTGAACATGTCCCGCTGGGGCTCAATCAGAAATCCCCGTAGGAGATGTCTGTCTATGAGAGGATATATCGGATCTCCGAAAACCCCGTCGAATGCCCCAATCTGCAAGAAAACAACCTCCTGGTGCGAGCGCCGATAGTCTGAGAGAATCATATCTAAAGAGACTTCGAGAAGGGCTTGGCTCTCAAGTAAATAGGAACCCGGCTGCCAGCCCAGCACCTGCCCCAGAATCAGGTCGCGGCAACTTCGGCGCAAGGGCATTGGCAATAGCTTTGCCGCGGATCTCAACAGGCTCCGATTACCCTGTTTCATGTGCCCAAACCGCGGTGCCTGCTCTGCGACTCCGATGCCCAGGTTTGTTCTTTCTGAACGACCTCCCAGTGGAAGATTGGGGCCAAGAAGCCATCCCTGCCGTATGTATACCAGTAGGGCGAATCGCTTGCCCCGCCCGCAATTTCAAAGTGGATTGCCGGAGAGTTTTTGCCCGGGCGTGAAATCCACTCGCGACAGTAAAAGTTGACCGCCAACTCGAGTCGATAGCTACCTTGGTTCAAAAGTCGCGCCGGGATGCGGCTGCGCAGTCGGCAGTAGCCCGTCCCTAGAGGCTGCCAGTACGACTCGGCTTCGTCGCGATTGTAGGACCAGAATAAGAGCTGGCCGTTTCTCGCGAACGCTGCGTACCCAACCAACATCGCGGGATCAATTGTCTCGATCCGCCCCTCCACGGTTACCCACACGTCAGTGTTGGCGGAAATCTGCGCTGGAAGTTGTCGGCCGGCGCCGTCCGCGAGATAGAAGCGCATAGGCTTGAAATGGAGGCTATCATACTCATTCCCCGAGTTAATCCAAATGGGCTTCCCGGATTCAGGATCAGACGGTCCGATGTATTGGGACACAACCTCGGCCGGCGCACCATCGGCAACGATTCCTCCCGCGGAAAGCATGAGGGCCCGGGAGCATAACTGTTCGATGGAGTTCATACTGTGGCTAACGAAGAGCACCGTCCTCCCGTGCTTTGCGACGCCTTCGATCTTCTGCAGACACTTTTTCTGAAAGACAATATCCCCTACTGCAAGAACCTCATCAATTAGCAAGATCTCTGTTTCCAGGTGGGCCGCAACGGCGAACGCCAGTCGCAGATACATTCCGCTGGAATAGCGCTTGACGGGAGTGTCAATAAACCGCTCGACCTCCGCAAAAGAAACGATCGCGTCGAACTGCCGCTGGATCTCCGAGCGGGCCATACCGAGGACCGCGCCGTTCAGAAACACGTTCTCGCGTCCAGTCAGTTCCGGATGGAAGCCAGTCCCGACCTCAAGCAGCGATCCGACCCTCCCTCGAATCGTGGCGGAGCCCACTGTCGGTTCAGTGATGCGGGCGAGGACTTTTAGCAGCGTGCTCTTACCCGCTCCGTTCCGGCCAACCAAACCGAGGACCTGACCTCGCTTGACTTCAAACGAGACGTCGTTGAGCGCCCAGAACGCTTCGTTCGGGTCCGACCGGGGATTGCCGCCTCGCCTGGCCATTGACCGAATTGCACGAAGCGGTAGCGACACAGAGCGAGCTATTGAGTCGCGTAGCGACTTATAGCCGTAACGGCCGCCCTTACCTTGCAGCGCACCGATCCGGTATTGCTTTCCGAGATGCTCGACGCGGATTACCGTTTCACTCATGGGCGGGGCGCGAGCTCGAACCCAGGGACTCGAACGTGGTTGCTAATCGTTGCGGAACCAGAAATATCATAGTCCAGTACCGCTCCTGTGCTGCTTGCGCCGTGCCGAAGCGAGATAAGAAAATCTCCGGATCGCCTGGCCGGCTTCGCGTGTAGGCCCATGCCTGATATTGCAGCGCATCCAGCCATCGCCATAATTCCGGAAGTCGCGTCCGGTTATTCATCTCGGTAAAGACAAGCGCCTGGTTGGTGCGAACCACCTGCTCGGCTCCCAAGAGAACGTCGAGATCGTGACCCTCCACGTCCACCTTAAGAGCGGTTACAGTGGGGCGGCCGGCGGCTTGCCATTCCCCGTCCAAGGTCGTCGCCTCGACCTGAATGGCTCGATCTGTCCCCTCAGCAGTAAACCGGCTCGTTCCCCCTTGTCCGACCAGGAACGGCAGGAGCCGGGCTACATTTGATAGAGCCTTGGGAATAACCCGCACGTTTCGACACCGGGCGCAGTTGGCGCGCAGGACAGGCAGGATTTCGGGATCCGGTTCGAAAGCCCACACCTCCCGGACCCGTGGCGCCATATACAGCGCGTAGTACCCAATGTGGGCTCCCGCGTCGATGAAGATACCATCCGCGGAAAGCAGCGACGCGAGGGTACGCTCGCCTCCCCAGTCAATGTCGCAAGATGTAATGTAGATCGCTGATCCGGAGGTTGTGGGCGGCAGCATGATAGTTCCCCCGGTGGGCATCCGCATCACGTAGGCGCGCCTCAGAATTCGCTTCCTGACCTGCCATAGCAGTGTACGGCGGAAGAAACGAGCCGGACCAATCTCCCGGGCGAAATGGGCCACGGATGAGTTCATTCGCTCTTCATTACGGTTGACAATGCGCGCGTCGCTTCACACGACATCCGCGAAGGTCTTCTCCATGCGGCGGAAATAGTAAGCTCCGCCAATCAGGATTACCAAGGCAGCCAGGGACGACGCCGCAATCATCGGGCCCGGGGCAGTCCGGCTGCCGAGGAGCGCCCAGCGGAAGCCCTCCACCACTCCGACCATCGGGTTCAATCCGTATACGGTTCTCCAGGGTTCATGGAGAAGACTGGAAGGGTAGGCGATTGGGGTGGCAAACATCCAAAACTGCGTCAGGAACGGAACGGTGTATCTCACGTCGCGGTATTCGACGTTGAGAGCCGCGAGCCACAGCCCGGCGCCCAGGGCCGTCACGAATGCCAGCAGAATGAATAACGGAAGGGCGAGGATCCGCGCGTCGGGGACGCGGCCGTAAAACACCATCATGCCCAGCAGAAGAAGAAACGAGATCCCGAAATCCACTGCGCCGGAAAGGACGGCCGACATGGGAATTGTCAGGCGCGGGAAATATACCTTTGAGATCAGGTTCGAACTGGTCACCAGGCTGTTCGAAGACTGCGTAAGGCCATTGGCGAAGAAGGTCCACGGAATCAGCCCGGCGAGGCTAAAGAGCGGATAGGGGATGCCATCGGATGGCATCTTCGCCAACCTTCCGAAAAAGAGGCTGAAGATCAGCATAGTAAACAGAGGCTGAATGATCGCCCAGGCCGCACCCAACGCCGTCTGCTTGTAGCGGACTTTGACTTCGCGCCAGGTGAGGAAGTACAGGAGTTCGCGGTACTCCCACAATTCGGCGAGTTTGAGTGAGACCCAGCCGGAAGATGGCTCGATGATCGTTACCGGTAGGGCGGCATCGGATCCCGACGGGTTTCGCGCGTCGCTGGTACCGGACTCAAGTTCCGTGGGCGTCATGGACAATGTTATGCGCTTATTAGATCCAGTCGCGCGATCTGGGTTTCCGGAGCCGCGCGGCGCAGCCGAGCAAAACTGTGATCTGGTACGCCGCATAGGCGATAGCCGATGTCATAGAGGAGAGTCAGGACGTCCGCCTCTTCTAGCCCTCGGCTCCGGATCATCGGCGTGTGTAACTCCAGATGCAGCCGGGGCCTGAGTTTCCGCAGGTAGTCCGCGGATTGAGTGATGATCTCGTACTCCATCGATTCGACGTCGAACTTGATGAGATCCGGTGTGATGTTCCACTCCGTACAAAGCGCCTCCAGCGTGGTTGTGCGCATCTCAAACGGGCTGGCCTCGCTCCCTTCGACCGGAATCACGCCGAGGCCGTATCCCGTCAGATGTACGCGCGTTGTCCCTTTGCTCGTTGCGACTCCGCGGTCATCGCAGTCCCAGCTAATGCCCGGCCCGAGGTTCTTATCGCGGGTAGACCGAAGCGCATTGAACGAAGGGGGGTCGGGCTCGACTGAGAGGATGTGGCAGGTCGGGCGCGTCGCTGCGAACAGGGCCGAGAAGAACCCGCCGCTGGCGCCGAGGTCCACAAAGCGAGAGCAACCTGCCGCCAACTTGAGAAAGTTGCGCCCTTCGGTGTGCCCGGGACTTTCAAAAGCCATTGATTCGAAAATCTCATGGCCCACGGTCAGGTCGGGGCCGCGAAAGTGAGTGTCCTTGTCAAAGAATATGACGTCATAGGGCATCCGCTTGGCCCAGCGGAGCCGCTGCGATTGGTAGAGTCTCCAATACACCGGGACCCGCCAGGCGAAGTGCGCGGCGGCGAAGTTGTTCTTTACGGCTTGTCTCAATCCTTTCAACCCCACGAGATCTATTCAAAACCGGTGCCCGGGTCTGAGGGGTTCGGCTGGTATGCGCGGCAGATGCTTGTATTGGTTGTGCGCCAGCGCTTTCCATACCGGCGGAACGGCTGCTCAATGCAGTAATAAGAAACAGTGGCGCACAGTATCGCTAATACAACGTTCACCGGAATTGTCTGCATCCAACTCTGTCCCCCGGCGTACATCCACGGCTCCTGCCACAGGTAGAGGGAATAGCTCAGGGCGCCCACCGCCACAAACAATCGGCAGTTCAAGAGGCGCCCAGTTGGTGTTCGCGACTGGCGTACGAAACGTTCCACTACTGCCGCGATTAAGAGGTTAGAGAACCCCAACGCCACGGCAGGGCCAACACCCGACATGGCGCGAACCTTGTTCGACGCGAGAATGCCTACAGGGAGAAGCCAGAAGAATGGCGATGCGGTAAAGGACTGCCAGCGAGCAAACCCGCCGATCCGTTCCCACGCGCCTGCCAGCAAGCAGCCGCACGCGATGCTATCCATATTTGCGCCAAAGGTGTGCGCGCCAGGCTGATACACACGAAGTATCGCTGAGATGGGCAGCGTGCTCGCGGCCATGATAAGCCCCGCTCGCCGGCCGAGCAGGACCAACGAAGCCGGCCACACAAGGTAGAACTGCTCTTCGATCGACAGCGACCACAGGTGGCCGGTATACCACGAACTGCCCACGTAGTCGCGAAAGTAAAGAAAGGATGCTGCGAAGTCCTGTCGCGGGATCGCCAGGAATCCGGCCGCTGCCAGGGCGGCGAGACATGCCAGGTAAGCGTAGCTGGCAGGCAGTATCCTGAGAGCACGGCGCATATAGAAAGCTCTCAGCGAGATCCCCCCCCGGACAGATGCCACTCTTGGAAGAGCAGCGTTGTAATCAGGAAGCCGGAGATCACAAAGAAGACCCTGACACCGAGATTTCCGGTCATCATCGTCAGAGGGAATCGTCCCATGGCGACGCCCGGTATCCAGTACCTGTTTCCCGCCCGATGGCTCACTACGACGAGCGCGATCGCAGTGGCCCTCAGCCCGTCAAGGGACGGGATTCGTCCGTTGACTGCGGTTGGGAATCGTCCGTCAGTCAACGGATTGGGCCCACGGGCCACGGCAGCAGTGACTTTGTCCAAATCCCGGACCTCCGCCCTCCCTCGTAGATGAAAGCGTTGCTCATGGGGCGGGTCGGGCGCGGAGCTATCGGGACCGTCAGCAGCGCGTGGTACAACCTCGCGATTTGGGTGAATCGCCCAAGCTCAATTAGAAAACAAAGGGCTTCCACGCAGTTCTTGGGTAAATCGCCCAAAACTGGGTTTTTGCACGGGCTGTTAGGGTAGCTCGAGGGTTTCAGCGTACCAGCTTGCGAGGGCAATGCGGTGATGAAGCTATCGGTCCGATTCCCGCGAATCATGATTGAGATGCCCCGACTTTCTGTCTCAGGAGGGCGCCGGCGAGGAGCGCCGTGGTAGGCAAAGGTATTCGCCATACACCAACTCTTGGGCCGGCTCACCGGCCTGGTTCAGCACTTCGTAGCCAGCTTCCGTAAGGATACGTTGGATCTGGCTCACAGTTCGTCCCTCTGGAAGCCACCACGGGTGCACCGCGAGGATCAGCACTGGGCGCGCGTGCACCAGCGTTTCTTGTGCACCCTCAAGCACGTACAACTCTCCGCCCTCGACATCGATCTTCAGGAGGGCGGGGACCAATTGCTTGTCCGCACAGAATCCGTCTACCGACACCGTCTCTGCGACGATCTCCGTCAGTCCCGCGTGCAATGCCGTGTCCAGGTTCGGAACGGTGGCCCGGTCAAACGTGAGCGAATTGCCAGAGTGGAGACCGCCGCCCAGCAAAAAGAATGGAGCCGTGTCGAGGTGTCGATTCGAAACCGCCGCTTCGACAACTTCGATCTTGCACCCTCGGTTGTGTTCGCAGTGATACCGGAGAAGGCTTAGGTTCGCCGGAGACGGTTCGAAGGCGCAGACGCGCCCAGCCGGCCCGGCGATCTTCCCCATGAATAAGCTCATCAATCCAAAATTTGCGCCAATATCAAAGGCTACTGAACCGGGCTTGAGATGCTCCCGGATCCATCGCATGACGTGGGGCTCAGTCTGCTTGAGATTGGCTGTCAGGAATTGAGGATGAAGATGAACGAGCCGTCCCGACAATATCTTAGGCACTGTGAACCGGGGACGCTGCGCATTCATCCACGGCGAAGCCAGCGTCCGTAGCATCCCGTGCACGGAGCGGACGGAGCTCCGAAGCGTGTTGCTGACCCGATGGAACATGGCCTGGCTTGAGCTACCTAGGACAACGGCACAGCCCCTTACAACTACCAGAAGACGGCACAGGCCTTGTGGAACCTCTCGACGAATCGATCCCCGCGATCCATGACTGAAATACCCAGACCTTCCGTCGCCTGCGTGTCACGATTTCGTGGCAACCAGCGTGATTGAGAACCCAGGCCAGCCGGTGACCCTGGAAATCCAGGAATCGAGCAGCGGCGGAAGAGTGCGAAGGGGGAGAACCACAGCCCACCCCACAAGGGGATGGATCCTCGAAGCCACTCGCATTAGCATGGTTGCTTTCTGGCTCAGCAATCCGCTGCAATATCCGATTTGGACGACCCTCAAACCAGCGGAATCGCACAGCCTGCGCAAATCATCCGGAGTGTATCCCCTCCGCACGTGCCAACCGCTTTCAACCTGCAGGAATGGCCCGTCATCTCCCCGTGTAATGGGTCTGTAGTGGAAGTTGGGAGTGGTTAGCAGCAGAGTTCCACCCGGTTTCATACAGCGGGCCATATCAACCATGAGCTTGCGGTCATCGAGGATATGCTCGATATTCTCGCAACACACCACGATCTCGAAGGATCCCTGAAGCTCCGCGCGCTCATCAAGACGCCGGACATCCAGCACCTGGAACTCCGCCAAAGCCGCTTTGCAAAGGAGAGCTCTTTCGCCCGCGACCTTCTGGTTCCGCTCATCCCAACTGAGCCCGAGCGCCTGGTAGCCGAGCCGCGCCGTCCCAATCGTAAAAGCGCCTGTCCCACACCCGACGTCCAGCAGACGCTTCCCGCGGCCCGCTGCCGGCGGTAAGTGTCCTTTGAGCCACAGCCACCGGTCCAGCACCAGCGTGTCGCCGTGGACGAGCGTGGCCGGAAAGCCGAACCACCGCACCAGCCAGGATTTCATGTCTCAAGCGGAGCGGCAGCCCCAGGATCGACGCCTATACGGGCTTTTGGAATCGCCTCTCGTATCCTCCGCATCGCCCGCAGCGACGCCGGATTGCCCGCGTAGATCTCGTAATCTCCCACCACCGCGCTCACCACGCTGCCGGCTGTCGCGATCGAACCCACGCCCATTCGCGACCCCGGGCAGAGGATCGCTTTGGCCCCAATCCATACGTGATTATCGATACGCAGGTTGCTCACCCGCAGCCCGAACGACGGGTCGCCCCAATCGTGATTTCCCGTGCATAGATAAGCGCCTTGCGAGATGCAGACGTCCGAGCCGATTTCAATATCGCCGAGGTTGTCGAGCCACGCGTCCTCGCCGATCCAGGAGTGGTCGCCCACTTTCAACCGCCAGGGATATTTCACCCGCACCCCCGGCTTGAGAACCACGCCCGCTCCGATCGCGGCGCCGAAGGCTCGCAGCAGCGCGCGGCGGAATGCCAACGACGGAATCACCGGACACCGCAAGAGCGGCAGGCCGATGAAGAACCACAGAGCCTGAACCCAACGAGGCCGCCCGGGCTTGTACCACGAGTTGTCGAACTGCGCGAGATTCACGTCAAAGGCCCGGCACAATCGGTCGTCGAGGAATCCGCATTAACATGCCTGGAACAGGATCGGCGTGAGGCTGGGTTTCGGGCCTCCCAGCACCCAGCGGTAGATTTCGGCCATCTGGCGCCCCACCACGTCCCAACTGTACCGCTCTCTCACCAGTGCCTGGCCCGCGGCCCCGATCTCCTCCAGACGGCCCAGCGGCGTTTCCAGCGCCTGCGTGAGAGCCTGCGCCACTGGCTCCGCCTGGGGCGCGACGATCCAGCCGCATCGCCGCTTGCCCACTTCGGGAAAATGGCAGTGCGGGCTGAGGATCACCGGCTTGGCGCTGGCGAGGGCTTCCAGGGCGGCCACGCTGAACCCTTCCGAGTGGGACGGCAGCACGAACACGGTACAGGCTGCCAGAGCGCTCCATTTAAGGTCACCCCGCAACAGGCCGGGAAAGCTCACCCGCTCCGCGATCCCCTGCCGTGCAGCCAGTTCTTTGATTCGCGGTTCGGTCTCCTGAAAGTCGGGTCCCGCCACCACCAGTTGCGTCTCCGGAAATCGCCGCGCCACCGACGCCCACGCATTCACCAGCACATCCGGTCCCTTTTTGTGATGGATCCGTCCCATGTACAGAACCAGCCTTCGCCCCTGAAGGTCGGGGAAGGAATTCAGGAACAGATCGCGGGTGGCCTCCGGGATCGCCACACCGTTAGGCACCACGGCAACCGGGTTTTCCAGACCGAACGCGCGGTAATTCTCCACTTCATCCGCCGTAAGCGCCAGCAGACAGGCCGCACGCGCCAGCTTCTTCCTTTCGGTGATCGCGGAATAGATGGCTTTTTTCCAGCGGCCGCGGCGTAGCGCCCACGGCTCTAGCATGCCATGTGCGGAGATCACGTACGGTTTTCCCGCCCGCCGCGACAGCCATGCGCCCAGCAATGTGGGATGTTGCCAGAGCCCATGAATATGCACGATGTCGCTCGCCTCGATCAAACGGGCTAACTGAGAAATTACCGCCCGTCGCAGAAGCGACGGAAGCCGGCTGACTCGCACATCGGCGACCTCGAATTCCTCCCTGCGATCGCAGAAGGCGGCGATCGAGGACGGGAATCCTCCCGCTGCGGCCGTACTGGCGCACAGCGGCGGCAGCGACGCGCTCAGCCCGCCATACGCCGGGTCGAGATGGGCCAGCAGGTTCAGGCAACCCTGCGACACGCGCCGCCTCCATAAGCCATCCGGACCACCGCATCGGCCCACGTTTCAGGAGAAAAACGCGCCACAATCTCCTGCGATCGGCGTGCCATCGCGTCCCAGGCAGCGGCGCTCAGCGCGTCGATCCGGCGCATCCGGCCCGCCAGCTCATGCGCATCGTTCGCCGGAAATACGAACCCGTTGCTTCCATCCTCCACCAGGTCGTCCACGCACCCACAGCGGTCCGACACAATCACCGGCAGGCCCGCCGCCATGGCTTCATTCACCACCAGGCCCCACGGCTCGCTGACGCTCGGCAGAATCAGACAACGGGCGCGCGCATAACATTCCGGCAGATCCCCGTACTCGCGATACCCCAGGAACCGAATGCTGTCGCCGAGGCCAATTCGTCCGTGGATCTCCTGCAGCTCCGGGCTCTGCGGGCCGGCCCCGGCGATCTCCAGATCGCTCGCGCCGCCCTGGCGCCGATATTCCCCGAAAGCCTCCAGTAGCACGCGGAGGTTCTTGTCCGGATGCAGTCTGCCCACGAACAGGAAGGGCCGGCGTCCGCCACCGGTGGCCATGGTGGCGCGAATCTCGGCGACTCGCGTCTGGAAGAAAGCGTTGTCGACGACGTCGTACCCCGTCTCGCGAACGAACGACGGACGGGCGATGGACCGCAGATACTCGGCGGCGCGGCGGCCGCTGACGAAGCCGTTGTGAAACAGTACAGCCGTTAGCAGACCCTTGGCCCGTTCCTTCCAGGACGAACGCGGCCGGTCGCAGGCCGTGGAGTCGCTCATCAGCACATTCGTCCGCCCGTGCATCTTGCCCCACAACGCCGCCACAATCGCCAGCGTTTCGCGATAGCCGGGAATCAGCAGCACATCGGGGCGGGTTCTCTGCAGAACCCGCCATAGCTTTCGTGCGGCGCGATAGGAGCCGGCTCGCTCATGCACTTCGTCGCGCAGCGTCACAATTCCGGAGTTGCTGGCCGAGTGCCAGCCGTACAGCCGTTGCCCGGATGCGAACTGGATGGCGGTCACCGCGCATCGCTCTTGCAGCGCGCGCAGCCTGGCCATGTGGTACGGCCCATAATGCACCCAGAGCACGGCGATGTTGGGGTGGTTCACAGAGATCCCGCCGGGGCAAGACGAGCTTGTTGGTTGCGAAGACGAATTCCCGCTTCGGCTTTTCGAAATACCCAACGCCAGGATACCCAGATCGGAGTAGACAGAATCACCAGGCGAAAGATCACCGCCTCTCCCGTTTGCATCACGAAATACAGGGACAGCGAGACCAGAACGATATATTGCAGAATCCACGGGCCGCCGAACTCCACGGCCTTTCGCCAGCACCGGCCGTACAGCCACCCGATGAGCGCCAGAACCGGAAACTCCAGCCAGTGGAACTCCAGCCAGAAATCGCTCACCACTCCCGGCGCGGCGCCGACGATTCCGGCCCAACCCAGCGTATCCTTGAGCCCCACGCCGCCCGTACCGGCGTTCACTTCCAACTCCGGTACCCCGAAATCCGCGTACTTCGTCGGCCACCACTGGCGCGGAACCGGCCGCACCGCGATTTGCGCCAGGTATCTACGGCCCCAGTAGAAATGCCCGGTATTCTCGGCGCTCAGGATCGCGCCTGCGCCATAAATGTATTCATTGCCCCCGCTGCCGGAAGCTAGAATATCGCTCACGCTATAGCTGACGTCGAAGGTGGATCCCAGGTAGATTTTGCCTCGATTGGTTACCAGAAAGAGAACCAGATACGAGAGCAATGCGCCACCCAGCATCATCTTCAACATCGCGGGTCTCTTGCCGCGGTACAGATAACTGGCGAAGAAGAGCGTGGCGCCTATCATAAAGGTAGGACCGCGCCGGGCGCCCAGGATGCCCTGTAGCACCAGGGGAAACGAGAAGAGGACAACCGCGATCTTGAGACCTGGGCTCCAGTTGGGGAGCAGAAAACTCGGCATGAGCAGCAGCAGCGCGGGCAAGAGCGCCAGGATCGCATCCCGCAGATATCCGGTCTCGGACCAGCCGCTGCCGTAGGCGGTGCCGAACGCGCCGCTCAAGCCGCCGACATTGAAAATGGTGACACTCCACATCGCAAATGCGGTGGCCCCGATTATGTACGCCGCTTGACGCACCTGCGGCAGCAGGAGCAATCTTGTGGACGGTGTGATGATGCCCATCCGGATGCGCCGCCCTCGCGCCGCGAAGCATCCCGCGATGAGCGCGGCGCATCCGCAAAAGTTGATCGTCTGCACAAAATCCATTTGCGCGCTATCCAGAAAACTGTTGATGGATCCGTCGCCCGAGAGCTTCCATGGCATAAACCAGTACAGCACCGCCAGGATCGGTGTCAGTACCATGAGCGGGTGGAAGCAGTCCCTGGTCTGCAGATAAGCCACCGCGGCGCTTCCGATGCACAGAACCAGCGTCGCCCAAAGGAAAATCTCAAACATGGACGCTCTCGCGAGGCTGCCGGATGGCGTCCAGAAGCCGCTCTCCATACCTCGCCCAGGTGAATTCCCGCGCCCGTTCCCGGGCGTTCCGCGACATTTCGCCGCGCAGCCGGCGATCGGTAACGATCGTCTCGATTTTGTTCGCCAGCTCCTCGGCGTCTCGAATGGGCACGAGGAAGCCGTCGACGCCGTCCCGCACGACGCTTCCACAATTCGGCGTTGTGATGACTGGAACTCCGCACGCCAGTGCTTCGAGGTGAACCACCGCCGAGCCTTCCGACACGGTTGGCAATACAAATAGGTCCGCGCGCCGGAACTCCTCGGCTACGCGTATGCGTGGCACCTGCCCCAGATAGGTGGGACCCTGAAATTCCAGGTGCCGCGCCACCGCTGGCCCGCCCGGTCCCGCCACGCGAACGTCGACCCGCACTCCCCGCCGATGCAGAATCCGGCTGGCGGCGGCCAGGTAATGATTGCCCTTGCGAAGCCCCACCGAGCCCACAAACAGCACGCGCCCTTCTACTGGTTCGCTGTGCATGGCGAGCCAGTTCTCCGAGACGCCATACTCCACGACTGCCGTTTTGCCTGCCGCCGCTCCCATCCGAATCATGCCGTTTCTCACGAATTCCGAAGGGGCCAGCAACAGGTCCGCGGCATTCCACTGTCTGCGGTCGCGCTCCTCGTCTTCGGCAATCCGCTCTGGCGAATCCTGGGTTTCCATCCCCGAAAAATAGTCGCGCTCTTCATGCAGTATCCGGCCGACATCGGGATTCAGAATCTGCTCGTGCACCACATATATGCCTGCCGCGCGGGCGGCCATCACCACCGGCAAGTCGCCATTACTCAAGGTGTAGAGGGCGTTCGCTTTGCCGAAGCCGCGCTGGAGGACAAGCTGTCGCAAGTGTGCTTCGCAATCGGCCATTCCAATCTGTTGCAGCAGCGCGGACACCGGGACGCTGGTGGTTTTCGACGCGATGCCTGGGAGCCGTCGGCCCAATAGGCGCTCCACCGGTTTCGGCCTCAACGCGGGCGGCCACCACGACAACCCGAGGCGCACTGGCCAGTCGCCGGCGTGGATATCCGTATAGAAGCGCTCCAGCATTCGGGCGCGGTCGAGCAGAGCCGGAACCGCGTAATGCATCCTGGCGCCGGCCTGGATGACGATGAAACGCCTTGCCGTGTTCACATCGCTGTCAGTTGCCATTGCGCTGCTTGGTATCGTCCGCCGTATAGTAATTCGAATACCCCTTGTACGAATATCCGTTGTAATATCCGTAGTACCCATTCGGCGACCGTTTCGGATCCCAGCCGTTCAAGATTGTCCCCACCACTCGCGTCTCGTCCTCCGTGAAACGCTGGCGCGCCGCGATGGCGGCATCGCGGGTGGTTTGGCCGGCGCGAAACACCAACAGAACGCCGTCGGCGATCCGGCCCACCACGCGCGCATCCGGCATCTGTAACATAGGCGGCGTATCCAGAATCACCATATCGAAGTCCTTCTTGAACTTCTCCAGCAGCTCCGGGAGGTTCGCCGAGTAGAGCAGGTTAGCCGCGGCTTGCGTGGAGGGGCCGCTGGGCAACAAAAACAGGCCGGGGATCTTGGTCTGCTGGATAATGCCCTCCATCCGCTCCGGTGGCAGGGGCCGCTCCAACAACAGACTGCTCAATCCCTTTGTGTTGGCTACTTGGAAGATATCGTGTTGCCGCGGCTTGCGCATGTCGGCGTCGATCAGGAGGACTTTCTGTTTGATTTCCGCCAGCGCGATCGCCAGGTTGCTCGCCACCGTGCTCTTGCCTTCGCGCGGGCTGGCGCTCGTAAGTACCAGAACGCGCGGACGGCTGCCATTGTTACCCGAGAACAGCAGCGAGGTCAGAACCACGCGGAAAGCTTCGGCGATCACGCTCGGCTTCCGCTGCCACGTTACCAGCTCCACCTGATCCGGTGCGGCGTCCGGCGAGGCCTCGCCCGCTATCACCTGTACGACATCCAACTCGGGAGCGGGTTCGTCCAGTCGTTTGCCGTAATATTTGATGTTCAACCGTCCGCGTTCCAGCGCCGAGGGAATGACGCCCAACTCTGGAAGATTGAGCCAGAAGGAGGTTTCGCCCGGTTCCTGCAGCGTACGGTCCTCGCGCTCCCGCATTACGACAAAAACAATCCCCAGGAGCAGGCCGGCCAGCAAGCCGAGGGACGCGTTGGTCTTCAGGCTCGGCTTATACGGCGCGCCAGGCGTCCTGGCTGCGTCCACCACGCGGATGTTGCTGGCCCGCATGGCGCTGGCGATGCTGCTTTCTTTTACTTTCTGCAGCATCGCTTCGTACAGTTGCCGGTTGGAATCGACTTCCCTTTTCAGGATGTTGTACTGAATGCTCTTCTCGCCGTCGGCCGTCACCAGCCGCGCCTGCGACCCGTAATCCCGAGCCAGTAACGACTCCCGGCGTGAGGCTTCGTCGAACTCGTGCCGGATCCGCTCCAGGATGGATTTCCGCTCCGCCGTTAGCGTCTTGTCGAGTTCCGCGATCTGCGCGTCGAGGCGCTTCACCTTGGTATATTCCGGCTGGAAGATGGCGCTCAGTTCGGCTCGCTGGCGCTGTAGATCGGCCAATCGTGCCTGGTCTGCTTGCAGCGCCGGATCGTTCAATACGTCCGGGAGAGTCTCCGGAGAAGCGTCGCGCGCGATTTCCCATTTCGATTGCCTGGCTACCCGATCTGCCTCGGCAGCGGAAAGCGACATCTGCAACTGGGCCAGTTTCTGCTCGCTGACGTTCTGTTTGTCTCCGGTGTACAGCAGTCCGCTCTGCCGGGCATACGCCTGCAAGGCGTCTTCGCTATGTTCCAGCTTGATGCGCATGTCATCGAGCTGGCGTCCGAGCCAATCACCGGTCCGCTGCGACATTTGCCAACGGGCCTCCATGTTCTGGTCGATATACTCATTGGTCAAGGTATTGAGAAAGTCCGACGCCAGCCTGGGATTGGTGGAATCGAAGAGAAGTTCGATGATACGGGTCTGGCCGGCCGCGCGGACTTTGAGGTTCCCGGCGGCGGCCCGCAGGGAAGCCTCGCGCTGCTCGGCCAGTCCCGGCATCGGCAGGTTCAGGGCTTTGCGCCAGGCCGGTATCCGGCCGGTTTCGGCTCTCAGATCCTCCACTTTTCCGGCGCGCAGTTTCTGAGCGGTACGGGAGATCAGCGTCTCGCTCTGCAGGATCTTGATCTGCGTCTGGATGTCGGTCAAAGCGGCGTAACTTCCTCCGTCGGCCACCGGCGAAACTTCCTTGATGTTGAGGAAATTCTGGTTCATGTCCTGAATCTCCAGCGATGTCCGCGCCTGGTAGACGGGCGTTTGCGGGAGGGTGATCAGTACCCCAATTAGGAAGCCCAGAAACGAGATCAGGATCACCGTACCCTTGCGCCGGCGCAGAATACGCCAGTACTCCATCAATCCACCCTGCGCAAAGTCCTCCTGGCCTTCCCGGCCGTACGTTTCCGGCGAGAAGGTCTGCGAGCGCGGCTGACCCGGAATGTCCACAATCTGCCGGCGCCGGTCCAACTCGGAAGGGCCTACCGGTGAGTTTCTGTGCTGGTCGTCCATGGTTACGCTAATCCGTT
>Ga0181529_10001614_pt1 | contig 28488 bp, 35 predicted proteins | sample PEATcosm2014_Bin_36_FD_119763 | JGI IMG/M metagenome (GOLD analysis project Ga0181529, IMG submission 119763) | Peatland microbial communities from MTU Mesocosm Facility, Houghton, MI, USA - PEATcosm2014_Bin10_30_metaG | ecosystem: Environmental > Terrestrial > Soil > Wetlands > Peat | place... | reverse complement strand
TGCCGGTGTTATTCCCGATCATCTTGATCGAGTGGGTGACGTTGTCGTCATTTACCCAGCTGATGCCAGTACCCGGGAGCACGACATCGGTCTGAGGGGTAAAGCCGGTGCTGGTGATATGGACCTTTGTAACTCCTGAAGCGGCAGTGACCGTTGGCGTGACATTTACGGGGGCGACAGTTGCCACGGTAGTTACGTTTGCCGCTGGTGCAGTCACATTTGCAACAATGGTTTCGTTTGTGACCGGTACTGTGGTCTCCACTGTGGTAGCAACAGGGGTAGCTATCGTGGTGACTTCAGTGGCCGGAGCCGTTGTTTCCGTCGTGGTCTGTGCAGAAGATGATGCGGTCTGTGTACAGCCGGTGATCGCCACCAGTGCAACCAGAAGGATAATAAATCCCATGAGTAACTTCATATGGTGTACACATGAAATGTCCATAATTAAATAAATTTACCTTTTTTACGGCTGAATCTTATTCAGATCCAAAAATTACCTTCAATGTATGGTGCATGGAATGTTCTCGCTGCATTTATCCGGGATCTGATTTGGTGACTGGTCAGCCGGGTTTTCTCTTGCGACAGGTTAATGATACCCGGGATGCACCATCTTTCATGAGCGACCGGTTCATCAGCACGAATTACCGCACCGACTGTTACCACTGCAGGCAGGTGGCAGATCAGCACATCCAGGCGATGCCCAACCGGGCCGATGTCACCTGCGAGGCCTGCGGAGCGACCCGGGTTTTTGTGCCCCGGATTGAAGATGTGGATGAAGCCGGGAGGTTGGCCGGGCCCGGAGCCTGGCCGGTCTGGTCTCTTGCTGTTGCGGCAGCGTGCCGGAACTGCGGCGTGTCAGGCCCTCATGATATCACGGTCAGCTGCCGTTCCATCACGGTAAAGTGCCGGAACTGCCGGTTCACGCATCTCTACCGGTTCGATCTTGAATATATGGCAGGCGATCCGACCGATGGCAGGTCAGCGGGTGTTGTCACGGGCCATTCAGGTACCTGCCCGTAACCTCTCTAAAAAAAAAGTCACGAAAATTTATGCATCGCAGTACGTGCTGAGCCCCGGGTACGTGTCGGCATAGCACTCAAGCGTATTTTTAAGCCGGTGTTCGAGTTTCTGGCTTTTTGCGAGCAGGAAAAAAACGATCTCATTGTCGGTGATGGTGACCGGATCTGAACCGGCACGTTCTTTTAACTGCATGCAGTGGCGCTCGACATACTTATCATGGTTTACCCGGGGAAAATGCTGGTAGATCATCAGAACCGATCCCATGTCCATGCGGTCGCGGATCTTTTTTACCTCTTGCAGGAGCACGTGATTCTGGTCGGCCCTGGTATCCGAGATGCCGGTGTCCGGGTCTAAAAATATCAGGGAGTTTTTGGGAAACGCATCAAAGATGGACTTGAAATAAGAGTCATGGTTCCTGCTGGTGAATTTCTGCCTGCCGGAAATATCGATCCGGATCTTTTCCCTGGTAAAATAGGTCCCGATTTCGTCGAGATACTCAACATCATCCGAGATCTCCTGGAGCCGCTCTAAATGGTCTTTGAGTTCCCGGTTCTGGCTGCCGGCTTTTCCGGAGCGATATGCAGTGTCCAGATCGTTATACCCGGCGCTCTTCCGGTTTTTGGTATCATTCGTTTCGGTCAGCATCGGGACGAAGGTAAAGCCTTCCAGTTCGGGCAATGACTTCATGATATGGCGCACCAGATCGAACTTGAAGAGATCCCGTGTGTCTCCGAAATATCTGTGGTTCATGTACTCTCATTCCTGACAGGGGATATTCGGTCAGGGGATGAAAAAAGTTTCGGCTTGAATCTAAGTAAACATCGTAACACGGTTTGACAACCGGGAAAATTTATGGGTTGTCTCCTGTTTTTTGCACAGGGTGCCGGGTTGCCCCCCAAAGAAATAAAATCTGTTTGCGGAATTACTTCTCTTCCCGCACCATGGTAATGGCTTTTTTCGGGCACTCGTTTGCGCAGATCCCGCAGCCCTTGCAGAACCTGAGGTCGACCATGAGTTCGTCATCGATCGCCCCGTCCGGGCAGTACATCGAACAGAGCCCGCATTCGTTGCACTTCTCCTTGTCGACCACGGGCTTGAACACCCGCCACGACCCGGTCTGTCCCGCGGCCCCTTCGGTCGGTGTGCTTATTGCAAGCCGGTCGTGTTTTTTCGCGCTGCTCATATCTTCATCTCCTGGTACGCAGATTCCGCAGCTTTGACGTTGCGTTCATCGGTAAACATTCCCCGGATTGCGGTCTTTGCTGAGTCAACCGTGACGATCCCCATCTTTGCGAGCGCCCCGAGCACCGGCGTGTTGAGGATCGGGCTTCCCGCGACCACGAGTTTTTCTTTAAGGGCGATCCCCGTCAGATCAACATTGAACGTCGTGTACCCGGCAAACTCCGGCGTATGGGCGCTGTTAATGAGCACCCGTCCGCCTTTTTTGAGCCCGTGCAGGACATCAACTGTCTCCATGACGCTCGCATCGAGCACCACGACAAGGTCAGGGTCCCGGATCTGGCTGTAGACCTTGATCGGGTGGTCGTCGATCCTGACAAACGAGACAACCGGCGCCCCCCGACGCTCGGCGCCGTAGAACGGGCAGGCGGTCGCGTACTTGCCGTCATGGAGCGCCGCAGTCGCAAGGAGCCGTGCAGCGGTGACGCCACCCTGCCCGCCCCGGGAATGGATACGGATCTCAAACATGGGTCGTCACCCCGAACCAGAACTCATGGCCGATACGACGCTTACGGACAAACTCCGCGATGTCGTCGTACGTAACCTCCTGGCCGCCAAGGCCGGCGATCACACTATAGACATCAATATGGCATTTTGCCATGATCTCGTGGGCGACGATGCCGCCGTAGCCAAACGAGTAGTCCCGGTCGATCACGACGACCTCTTTTCCCGCAAGGTCGAGATTCGGGAAGGGACGGAACCAGCGCAGGCGCATCGAGCCGGCCTTTATCCCCTCTTTTCTCAGGATATCGATGGCGACCTCGGCCTCTTTCCCGAGCGTCCCCATCGCAATGAGGATCACGTCCGCGTCTTCGCACCGGTAATTATCAGTCTGCCCGTAGCTCCGCCCGAACCGCTTCGCGAAGTCCTTCTCGGTCGCGGTGATCACTTTTTCGGAGTCACGCATCGAGCGCTCGATCTCCCACCGGAATTTGAAGTGCTGGTCGGGCCCGGTCAGGCCGCCATAGCTGGTCGGGTGCTTCGGGTCGATCGCGTGGGGCAGGTGAATCGGCGGGATAAAGTCCCCGGGATCCACGGTGTCCAGCGGCTGCATGATATGGGAGAGGACAAATCCGTCGAGGTTCACCATCACCGGCAGCAGCACATCGTTATGTTCCGCGATCCGGAACGCCATGAGGGTCGTATCGTAAGCTTCCTGCACGGTTGAGACATAGACCTGCAGCCAGCCGGTGTCACGCTCCTGCATCGCATCGGTATGCTCGGCCCAGATGTTCCAGCCGGGGCCAAGCGACCGGTTCACGTTTGCCATCACAATGGGGAGCCGTGCGCCCGCCGCCCAGTTGGTCATCTCGTGCATGTACAGGAGGCCGTGTGCGCTCGTCGCAGTAAACGTCCGCACGCCCGTGATGCTCGCGCCAATGCAGGCTGCCATCGCCGAGTGTTCGCTCTCGACCGGGATGTATCGGCTCTTCATCTGGCCGCTTGTCACGTAATCCGCAATCGTCTCGACGATCTCGGTCTGGGGAGTGATCGGGTACGCGGCGACGACATCCGGCAGTGCCTGCTTGACGGCTTTTGCGACCGCCTTGTTCCCCGTTGCTATCTCCTTCATGCCTGCGCCTCCTCGGCGGCAAGTTTTTTGAGGTTATCAGAAAGGCGCTGTTTGAGGATTGCAAGCGACTTTGCATCGATACCCTTGAACCGTCCCTGCGGGGCGAGATAATCTTCGAGTGGCAGTGGTTTTTTCATTGCGGCTTTTGAAGGGGCGCTGATGGAAAGCTTCCCGTGCTCGCGCTCGTAGAGCACCCACATCCCGGACTTCACCGCGAGTTTTCCCATCTCGATTGTCTTCTCGGTCGGGTACCGCCAGCCGGGCGGGCAGGGGGCGAGGATGTGGATAAAGGTCGGGCCCCTGAATGTGAGCGCCTTTGCGACTTTCTTGTAGATATCCTGCGGGTACGCGCTGCATGCGGTTGCCATGTATTCAAGGTGGTGGGCAGCCGCGATCGCATCGATATCTTTCTTCTCCACTGTCTTGCCGGTCGGGGTGGTCGTTGTCTTTGCACCGAGAGGTGTCGCGCCCGAGCGCTGCATACCGGTGTTCCCGTAGGCCTCGTTGTCGTAGCAGATATACAGGAAATCGGTGCCCCGTTCAAAGGCGCCCGACATCGACTGGATCCCAATATCGAGCGTCCCACCGTCCCCGGCATACACGATCACGTGGGTTTTTTTGCCCTGTGCCTGGAACGCTTCGGTCATACCCGACGCACATGCAGCAGCCGCGGCAAACGCGACGTTGTAGACCGGCACGTTCATCGCGGTGTTGGGGTAGATCCCCTGGATGACGCTCGTACAGCACGCGGGCACCACGAGCACGGTGTCATGCCCGGCAGCTTTTAATACGTAGCGCAGCGTCAGGGACGAACTGCACCCGGCGCACGCGGACGTGCATTTTTTTATGTACTCTTCCTTTGGGATTTCAGCGATGATCACCAACTCCTCTGACCCGTTCCCGGGTTGTTACGGACGAGCGCGAAAAGAGATCGCGGATCTATCATTATTTATCATCATGGATAGGCAAAAAAGGATCTGTTCTGCTGATCGTTGTTTACCATCGATGGAACTCGACTGACAATCACTTTCACCCCGCCCGGTCCGGGGTTTAAACCCCGGGTCTTTCAACAGTAGGTACAGGGAGGGCAGAAAAACCCCTAAAAAGAAGTTCATGCGCCTGGAATCAGTCCGGCACGAACCGTAGTCCTCCCGGCCTCTCAAAAGAAAACCCTTGAATGATATCTGTGTCAGATGCATGAGCGGGATCCTCTCACCCCTCCTCACGCCCACACAATTTTCGTTTTTATAACATTTCCCGTTCTGTCGATAAAAATAGTTATCCGAAGGGAACGAGCCCCGTTTCATGTTCCCGGATTTTATTCCTGACGTCCTTTCAACGTACCAGAAACTTTAGCGTTAAATTTTTTTAAGATATCAGAATGCTCTGCCAGTGCCTGCAACGCCCTCTGCTTATGGACGTATGCCGGATACCACACGGTAAAGACGATAGCGATTACCATGAAGACCCATTTTAAGTTGTCCCAGAACATAAGGCCCGGGTCAGGCCGGAGCAGCAGGAAAGCATCAATAGCCGTGCTGAGGGTAAATGCAATTCCCCATACTGCGGTGATGATATAATTTACCCGCATGAATGGTGCACTCTTGACACGTTCGGGGTCCACGCCTTCCCGTGAATACTGGAGGGTGAAGGGGAACCTGAACAGCATCGTCGCCCAGCAGACGAGCGTTAGGATCAGCATCGAGAGAACCGAAATGTAACTCGCGAGAGGGTACATCTTCAATCCGATGATCAGGATGAAGAACACAACGAAAAAAACAAGCGTTACCACAGAAAGGATATACCCCTGGAGCAGTTGCCGGTAACTCGTCAGGAGAGTGAGCACGATACCGACAACAAAGGCGAGGGTCAGACCCATCAGGGGACTACCCAGGGGAGCTTCAGCGACAAGGGTGAACGCTATCCATGGCACAAATGCTGTGAGAAGGGATATCAGGTTCATTGCGTTTTTGAAGAAGGATTCTCGGAATGATAACTCTTTTGTTTTATATGCCTGTTCCCTTTCGTTTCACAAAAGATCTGTCCTACCGCAAGGAGCGGTGGGTGCATGTTGTGGCGTGATGAGTGTGTCGGTTCATGAGCCCTTTCCACCGTTTCGATCATTGTTGGAACATATGGGATGTTTTCCTGGCCGGTTTTGCGATGGAAGATCTTGGCATTTTTCAGGATCCGGCCGCCCCCTCGTTCCACTGGGGGTGAGTGCAGGAGAGAGAAGGAGAATGTCAGTGGTGTGCCGGCAAAGGAGTAATATATTTTAGGATCATTTCTCTAATGTCTCCTATGGCTCTTCGATCCCTCAATCTTCCCGGTGTCGGCACAAAATACGAATTCGAGACTGATAAGGGCGATACGGTCGCGATATTTTTCACGAAGACCGGCACCATCCAGATGTATACCCTCCAGAAAGGCTGCCACACGCCAAGCGCTGCCGAGATGACCCCGGTGGAAGCGCGGAGGCTCGGGAATATTCTTACGGGGGCTATTATCGAGGCCGATCAGGAGAGTGTCGAGATCGCATTTTCTGCGCTTGCCGATCTCCGGGTCACCATCCACACGTACATTGTCCCCGCTGCTGTCGCAGGAAAGACGATCGAAGACCTTGAGATCCGGGCAAAGACCGGGACGACTGTTATTGCCGTCTCAAGAAATGACAAAAATATTATCAATCCCCCGCCATCGTTCGTGTTTGAGCGCGGCGATGCCGTGCTGGTCATCGGGGAAACCGACCAGCTCAGATTATTCGAACACGAGATCATGGTGGATTGATGGAAGGCATCGTACTCGCACTTTTTGTCTGCCTCATACTTGCGCTCGTGAGCAAGTACCTGACCCTCCCGGCGATCCCGTTCTACATTATTGCCGGTGTTGTCATGGGACAGGCCGGCCTCGGGCTTGTTGCCTCCGACCAGATCAGCAGTTTTTTTTCAGATATGGGGCTGATCTTTTTACTCTTCTTCGTGGGCCTCGGTCTCCGGGTCGACAAGATCTCGGAGAACCGGTCTGCCGTCCTTACAAGCGGGATTATCGATCTCAACGTCAACATGCTCATCGGTTTTGTGGCCGCGTACCTGCTTGGCTTTTCGTTTACCGAGGCGCTCATTGTCGCCGCAGCTTTTTATATTTCCAGCACCGCGATGGCAGTTACCTCGCTTGTAGAGAACCGCAAACTCATGATGCGGGAATCGGAGACCATTATCTGGCTGATGGTCTTTGAGGATATCGCGATGATCATCGTCCTTGCTCTCCTCTCGGCTGGCGACCAGAACCTGCTCTTCTTTGCCGCAAAGATCATCTTTGCGCTGGCGATACTCTACATGCTTGCCCATTACGGCAAGGAATTTCTGGTCTCTATCCTCGACCGCGACGATGAACTGCCGGTCCTCTTTACGTTTGTTGCCGTGCTCGCGACTGCGGGATTTGCCGTTTTTTTCGGGGTTCCCGACACCATGATGGTGATCGGCCTTGGTGCCGTGTTTGCGACGACCGACCCGGATGCGTTTGAGCAGCATGCCCGCCCGTTCAAGGATGTATTTATTGTGATCTTCTTTGTCTTTTTCGGGATCACCATCAACCTCTCCGGCAATGTGAGTCTCTATGTGCTTACGGTTATCTGTCTCCTTGCCATCGTCAGCAAACTTATTTCCGGTGTGCTGACCGGCCTCTACCTCTATGGATCGGCAAAATCCGGTCTTGAGATCTGGGCAAACACGATCGGCCGTGGCGAGTTCTCCATCGCGCTTGCCGTGCTGTACGGCTCTCCCCCGGTCGCGGTTACCATTGCCGTGATGGTGATCGTGACCTCCCTCGTGGGATCGTTTGCGGCAAAGTACTCCGGTACGCTCCTGCACGGGTTTTCCGGGAGAAGCCGCCATCACGGGCCGCCACCGCACCGCATGCGTGCGGGCCATTGATCATTTCGCGCGACAAGGACGAGCCAGATCGCGTGCAGATCGCAGTGCACGATCTTCCCCCCCTGAAGTTCTGCATGCTTGCCACCTTATGCAGAGGATACCTGCCAGGATCAACAAAGTTTTTCCTTAAAGGGCCCCTCTCTTTTGACAACAGAGATTTTCCATGACTGACTTCCGTACCGGGTGCATGGTCTGCGGCAAACCGCTCCGTTACCTTGAGTCCCCGGAGCAGCACGAGTGCGCGTACTGCCATCAGGTCCAGACGGCGAATGCTCTCTGTGTGGACGGGCACTTTGTCTGCGATCGCTGCCACCAGCTCGGAGCTGACGACGCGATAGAGCAGTACTGCACAAAGACAACGGAGACCGATCCGATCCGGATGGCGATCACCTTAATGCAGAACCCGGTCGTGAATATGCACGGCCCCGAGCACCACTTCCTCGTGCCTGCCGTGCTCCTCGCGGCATACTGCAACGTTGTCGGGCAACCGGATAAAAAGGCAAACCTGCTCGCGGTGGCACGGGATCGTGCCGGGATGATCCGGGGCGGGGCATGCGGGTTTATGGGCGACTGCGGCGCCGCGGTGGGCACCGGGATCTTCATCTCGCTTGTGACCGGCGCAACGCCGCTCTCGCGCCACGAATGGCAGCAGGCAAACCTCGTGGTTGCACAGAGTCTCACGACCATCGCCCTGCACGGCGGCCCGCGCTGCTGCAAGCGCAACACATTCCTTGCACTGCAGGGAGCGGTTGCGTTTGCTGAGAAAAGCCTTGGCGTGAAGATCCCAATCGACCCGAACGTTACCTGTACGTTTTATGACATGAACAACGAGTGCAGGACCACGGACTGCCCGTTCTATCCCCGCTGATCGCTGCCGCGTGCTTCGATGATCCGCTGGACGATCAAGCGAGAACTGGCGAGGTCGCCGTCCTCGTACCTTCCGATCCTGACAACCTCTGCACAAAGTTCCCGTTCTGCTAGCTGGCGTTTGAGATTATCTTCGTTAAAGTACTGGTTAAACCCGATCGTGATAACATCGGGGTGGATCTCTTCGATGGGCCGGAACATGTCGGTCGGGTCGCCGAGGATCGCGTGGTCCACCGGTTTGAGCGCAGCGATCATCGCCCGGCGCTGCTCCTCCGGGACGATGGGGTGGGGCTTGTGCTTCACGTTTGCATCCCGGGCCACGATCACAAAGAGTTCGTCGCCGAGTTTCTTTGACTCAAGAAGGTAGTAAAGGTGCCCCGGGTGGAGGATGTCGAAGGTACCGGTGGCAACGACACGCCGGGGGGTCATGGGATCACCGCAAGTTCGCAGGGCTCGCCGTCAGCAGTAAAACATTTCCAGTCGCCTTCGCGGTACGGTGCGCCGATGATGAGGTGATATTTTCCCGCCCGGGGAAAGAAGTTCACGTCCGCATTGGAGGGCCGGATCACGCCGTTCGGGTGGGAGTGGGCGCTTCCCGCGTTGTGGGTGCCAAGCGGCATCATGTCAAAGAATATGGAAGCAGACGAACTCCCGGCAATTGTCCCGGGAAGGAGGTTGAGTTCGCTTATCACCCCATCCTCTTCTTTGAGGAGTGCGGCAAACTCGTTTGGGTGGCTGTTTTTGCCCAGTTCAAGCAGCAGTGAAAGAAGTTCTTTTTTGATCCCGCGGATGGTCATGGTGGTTCACTATTAAAAAAGCGTTCCGGCGCTTGTACCGATCCATTCGTTCTGGTATGAGAAAAATTGCTCGCAAAACACCGTAATAAGGAACAGTCCCGGTAGATCCGGGAAACTTTCCTCTGATATCACACGGGGAAAAAAGATTTTTAAAAGGGTATTATGTGCCGGTCTGGCCTTTGAGCCATTTTAAGAAAGCCGCAATCAGGTCGCTGTCCTTCTGGTCCTGGCTCTGAGTCTGACTTGCGCTGATCCCCTGCTGCTGTCCCGACTGGGTGCCCGCCCCGGCATTGTTCCCGTTCTGGTCCTGGGGCCCGTTTATGGTACCGTTATCCGATGGGACCTGGGGGGGCGTCACGTTCCCGTCCGCCGGGTTGGGTGCAGTCATATTACCACTGGAAATGGACGAGTTTTCCCCGTCGGGCTGGCACAGCGTCGTGTTATCTGGTGCTGTCCAGTTACCGGTGGCGGTTGTGTTGCCGTCACCTGGAGGGTGGCAGAACGTCATGTTGCCTGCGGTCATTCTGTCCTTTTTGTGCCAGGCCATGTTCCAGTATGCAGTCGTGTTCGCATCACCTGGGCCGGGCATGGTGCCGGTCATGTTCCCGAAATTTCTGTCCGGGGGACCGCTTGGCGCTGTCATATTTCCCGGGTTCTGATCTGACCCGGAGTTTGTGTTCTGCCCGTTTTCTGGCAGCATCATATCGCCCTGATTTCCTCCCTGGCCGCCTTGGCTGTTGCCCTGGTTCGTACCCTGCTGAGAACCCTGGCCGGGTCCCGCTGCGGCGACCATAGGTACCATGACCATGGCTGCACACAACAGGATCGCGGTGATGAGTCCGAATTTTCGCAAATTCTTCATTGTGCATTACTCCTTTTCGGGCAACTGCTTTTTCCCGGCAGTTGTCATACGCGGCCTTTTTTTAACGGTCATGGTATAAATTGAAACCACGCGAGGGGTCAAATACTTGCAAAAACAGGTCAATGATCATACCTGTGAGTTAGCAGTATCACTGGTGCGGTTATCCCGCGGCTGAAATAAAAAACCGGGGGGTTCGCAGGTTCCTTTCGGGACGAGCGGGAACGGTCAATCTCCCTTCAGGACTATTCCGGAACCATTTTCCGTACGGGTTTATGTAAGGTTATGAACGATTTTTGCACCCTGCCGGTCCATGTGCCCCTGCGGTCCCGGTCACCAGCGACCCCGCCGGAAAGACTTGTTGCGGCAGGGAACAGGTCAGGGCGCGCGGGATTATTCCCTGAATGGTGGGTGCCCTGCATGCGGTGCCGCACAACAGCACCCGCGTGAAAATTCTCACGTGGTCTGCTAAAACAAAAGGGAAAACCATCAAATAAAAAAGTTCACGGATCTTCTCTTGCGGGAATTGCAGAGCAGGGACTGCCGCCCCGCCAAAAATGATCGCGGCCGCGACTCAGAGAAAAAAATTTGTAATTTGTGTATTGCATCAGCCACGTGATCCGGGTTATTTCTTCCCGGTCACCTTGATGACATGGTACCCGAACTGGGTCTTTACCGGCCCGATGACTGCGCCCTGTTCGGCGGCAAATGCGGCCTCTTCGAACTCGGGAACCATCTGTCCTTTGCCGAACCAGCCGAGATCCCCGCCACTCTTTTTCGACGGGCAGGAGGAGAATCGCTTTGCGACTGCGGCAAAGTCCTCGCCGTCCTTGATCCTTTTCAAGATCTTGTTTGCATCGTCCTCATTGGTCACGAGGATGTGGGATGCGCGAATCTGTGTGGTCATGTATAGTGATGGGGAGGTTTTGGGATAAAAGGGTTGATGGGGGCAGTGGGTGCCAATGCAGCCCACGACATAATCCCCCTTAAAACTCCCCGTCCTGCTCGAAGCTCCTGCCGTACCGTATTGCCAGTTCCGCTTTGTACAGTTCCCGTCCAAGATATCCTGCATGGTCGAGAAGCGAGACATGCCCCTCTGAAAGCAGCGTAAAGAGCACGTCCTGCCACCGGCTTCCCTTCACCGCCTTTCCGTTGATCACCGCAACGATCTGGTTACCTTCGATCCCGATCCGGAAGTTGCCTTTCGGGTCATAGGTTATCTCGTCCGGCATCAGTTTTGCCACCGTTGCCGTTTCATATTCGAGCGGCGGTTCGCGTCGGCGCCGTTTTTCTTTGAGCACCAGCAGATCGATACCGAGATCTTTGGGATACGGCCGGTCCCGGGTCAGCACCATCATTTCCGTCGCCTTCCGCATCTCCCGGATCGAGCCCTGGGTCTTGTCCGAGTGCTCGCTTGAGAAGATGACAGACGCCCCGACTTCTTTTGCCATGCCGGCAAGGAGGGCGTTTGCCCCGACCGAGTCCGCATCGAGGAGTTCGACCACGTTTCCCGCGCCAAAGAAGAGTGGGCAGCCATAGTCTCTGAACTGCCGGAGCGAAGCGACCAGCCCCGAGCCGATCGGCTGGAGGAGCGGATCGGCGACGATGCAGCTGATGCCAGTCCCGCGAGCCTTTGCGATGTTTTCCCTGAGTGTTTTTGTGCCCGGCACCACGACCGCCGCCGCCCCGGCCCGGGCCACGTACTTTCCCACAGTTGGGATATTGATATCCTGGAGCGAGAGCACGAGGTCGGCCCGGAAGAGTGCCGCCCGGATCAGGTCAGGGTCCTGCGTGTCCACCGCGAGCGGGCCATCAATCTCCTCAAGTCCGGAGAACACCCGTTTCACGTCAGCCGGGGTCGCATCGAAGCCAAAACCGAGGTCGACGATGTCGGCACCGTGGGAAAAATACGCTTCGACAAGACCCGCGATCCCCTCCACGCGGTGGGCATCCATGATCTCGGCGAGCACTTTTATCCGGGAATTCCCGCCGATCTTCGTGCCCCGGATCACAAACTCCGGTTCTGCGTTTTTCTCTGCTGAAGTGACACGGGCCATCGCATCTTTTGCTTTTCCTGCCGCAAGGAAATCTTCCGCAGGAACGGTGCGCGAGAGCGGGATCTTCCCGACCAGCGGGAGGATCCATGCGAGGTCTGCCGCGTGCCGGGGCCCCCGGTACACCGGCACCCCGGTCTCGCGCTCAACCTGCTCAAAGGAGACGGTAGACATCCCCGAAACAACCACGGCGTCGTACGCGCCCTTCGCGATCAGCTCCCGGAGCGCCCGGGGTGTAAGAAACGAGGCGATCTTCCCTGTCACCACCACATCGGCGTCGAAGCCGGTCGCCGCCCGGCGGACCGTTTCTGCGGTTGCCGCGCCGGTGGGGAGGAGGATGCGCATAAGTTTCCTTAATACCTGAGAGATAAAAACACTATGATCAGATGCTGACCTGCGATCTGCACGTGCATACCAATTTTTCCAAAGACGGCGAGAGCAGTGTGGAGGAGATCCTACGGCAGGCCGAGGTGGTCGGGCTCGATGCTATCGCGATCACCGACCACGACTGCGTCGACGGCGCAAAACGGGCGCTCACGATCCAGACGTCGGTGCTTGTGATCCCCGGGATCGAGGTCTCAACCCTTCAGGGGCACCTGCTGGTGCTGGGCGTGACCGAGATTATTCCTGCAGGGCTCGATGTGCGCGAAACGGTCAGGATCGCCCGGCGCATGGGGGCGCTTGTGATCCTTCCCCACCCGTACCACATGTGGCGGCACGGGGTTGCCCGGAGGATACGAGCTGCGATGACCATCGTGGACGCAGTCGAGGCTTTCAACAGCCGGTACATCGTCGGTTCGGCCAACCGGAAGGCAGGGCGGATCGCACAACGACTGGACAAGCCCTGTGTCGGAGGAAGCGATGCGCACAACGTACGTTTCGTGGGATACGGAAGGACGTTTGTCGAAGCAGAGCCGGATATGCAGGCCATCTTTACAGCCATCCGGACGGGGCGGGTTTCCTGCGGCGGGAGAAAGACGCCCCTGCGCACCTACACCCGCCAGTCGCTGAACAACACATGGAGAAAAATCAAACGGCTGACCCGGCGGTTCCGCGTCCGGTAAGGCTTGCATTCCGGGTATCGTACCTCGGCACCCGGTTCTATGGCTCCCAGCAGCAGGAGTCCAGCCGCACGGTCGAAGGCGAGTTTATTGCCGCGTGCCGGCGCCTCGATCTTTTTTCAGACTGGCGGACCGCAGGTTTCTGCTCTGCCGGCCGGACCGATCGCGGGGTGCATGCCTGCGGGCAGGTTGTCGCATTCTCCACATCGTATCCGGGCCGGGCACGAAGCGCGATCAACCAGCAGCTCCCGCTTGATCTCTGGTGCACGGCCTCCGCTGAAGTCGGGGAGACGTTCCACCCCCGGTATGATGCCCGGTCGCGCACGTACCGGTACTACTATTCCGAACCACCGGAAGATTTACAGGCAATGGAAGCGGCTGCTACCCAGTTCCTTGGCGAGCACAACTTCTCGAACCTTGCCCGGGTGGGCGACAAGAACCCGTGGCGGAAGATTCTTGAAATCCGGATCGGGAACGAAGGCCGGTTTGTGTATCTCGAAGTGAAGGCCGAAAGTTTCCTCTGGCACCAGGTGCGGTGCATGGCGGCGGCACTTTTTTCCGTTGGCATGGGCGACGAGGACGCAGACGGGATCCGGCTGCTGCTCAACGAAGCGGTGAGCCGGCCGATCCAGCCGGCGCCGGCGGAAGGGCTCGTGCTCTGGGATACGGACTGCGGGCTCTCGTGGGTGCATATTGAAAAAAGCGACCGCAGCGGCACGTACTGCGCCGAGCTCCGGCGCCACCATGCGCTCATGGAGCAGGTGTGTCGGGTGCTCCGGCCCGAGCCAAGAGAGCAATCATAGATTAGCGATCAGTCGGGTGTGTCTTTGAATTCCCGTGCGCATCCGCTGGCGACCGCCGCCTCACTCACGGCCCCGGCAACAGCCTTGACCACGCCCCGGTTGAGCACCTTGGGCAGGATGCAGTCCTTTCTGGGGCGCTTCACGTACCTGGCAAGGGCGTGGGCAGCCGCGAATTTCATCTCATCGGAGATCCGGGTCGCAGACACATCGAGGGCACCGCGGAAGATGCCCGGGAAAGCGAGCGCGTAGTTGATCTGGTTGGGGAAATCGCTCCGTGCCGTGCCGACCACGGCCGCCCCGGCGAGCAGGGCATCTTTTGGCAGAATCTCGGGCATGGGGCTCGCGAGCGCAAAGATGATCGGGTCGTCTGCCATCGTGCGGATCATCGCCGGCGTCACAATCCCCGGCACAGAAACGCCGATGCAGACATCCGCGCCTTCCATCGCATCGGCAAGCGTACCGATCCGCCCGGTTTTATTTGTCTCGTCCCCGATGATGAACTTGTACTTGTTCGCGTACAGCCCCTCCCGGTCCCGGTGGACGATCCCCTGCGTATCGCATACAATAATATCGTTCACGCTCGGGAACAGCCCGGGGTCGTAGCCGATGTGCCGGAGCATGCGGGTGATGGCAAAGCCGGCCGCCCCGGCCCCGCAGATGACGATATCCAAATCTCCGAACCGCTTTTTTGTCACCCGGCAGGCGTTTAAGAGTGCAGCGAGCACGACCACAGCAGTCCCGTGCTGGTCGTCGTGCATCACCGGGATCCCGATGCCCTGCAGCGCCTCTTCGAGTTCGAAGCACTTGGGCGCCGCGATGTCTTCGAGCGCGATCCCGCCAAAGACCGGCGCGATGTTTTTAATGTCGTCGGCAAATCCCGTGTGGTAACTCTTAAAACAGATGGGAAATGCATCGATGCCGGCGAGTTTCTTAAAGAGGAGGGCCTTTCCTTCCATCACGGGGATCGCGGCGTATCCTCCGATGTTCCCGAGCGAGAGGACGCGGGAGCCGTCCGAGACGATCGCGATTGTGTTTGCCTTGAGCGTGTACTTCCAGGCCAGTTCTTTGTCTTTTGCGATCTCCCGTGAGACTGCTCCGACCCCAGGGGTATAGGCAAGCGAGAGGTCGTGCCTGTTTTTAAGCCGGACTTTTGAATGAATCTCGATCTTGCCGCGATATTTTTCATGGAACGCGAGCGAGTCTGCGTAGATGTTCTCCCGCTTCTTTTTTGGTCCGGTCATAAAAAGCCACGCTTCGGGATAGTTCAATGGTGGGAGCGGAGCATGATGAATGTTTTGAAAAAAAAAGCGGGCGGTTGGCTTTTATCCCGGCAACCCGTGTGCAAACGCCTCATCGATCCACGCACAGATCGCGTCCCGCACCCGCCGGTACCCATCAAGGATCTCCTCATCGGTCCCGGGTGTCAGGTGCGGATCGGGGAAACCGTGGTGGATCGTTCTTTTCGCGGACGGGACGACCGGGCAGACCGCATGGGCGTTGTCACAGAGCGTTACCGCGAGGTCGAGCGTGACACCGGCAAACGTATCGAGTGACTTCGGCTGGTGGCCGGAGATATCGATCCCGATCTCTTTCATCACGTCAATCGCACGGGTACTCACCCGGCCGGCGGGCCGGAACCCGGCCGAGAACGCCTCGTATTTATCGTCGTACTTCGCCCACAGGTAGCCCTCCGCCATCTGGGAGCGGGCTGCATTTGCGGTGCAGACAAAAAGGATGCGGGGCCTGTTCATGTTCTTCACTCTGAAGATGGACTGCCGTCTTTATACCATTTCTCTTTTAGGTAAAGGACTACGTTTATGAGGTCAGACTGATCGTCACTTCACCCTGTTTTCGGCTCCGCACGAACACGGTTCCTCCGGTGGGTCTCCTCCGCAGCACGAGCCATCAGGTCCTCCGCAGCTGCATTCCGTGTCCATATCCTTTCCCCGGAGCGCCGCACCGATCATTGCCCATGCGCACCCGATGCCGCTCTGGACTTCGATTGCCTGCACCGGGCAGTTCTTCGCACACGCTCCGCACTCCATGCAGTCCCAGGGATGAACGAGCTCTGCCCGGTTTTTTCCTTCGGCAAAGACCCGGTGGGGGCAGACCTGCGTGCAGCGCCGGCAGTTGATGCATTTTTCCGGGAAATACCGGAGCGTGTTATCAGTGTACGCGTCAAACATCAGGCCACCCCCGTGAGCCGGAGGACACCAAGCGCGATTCCGAGAATTGTCCCGGCGCCGACCATGAGTACCATCGCCGGCACGTACCGGAAGATCTCTTTTTTCACACCCGTCCGCGAGGTGAACGTGGTCGAGCCCGTGAAGTTAAGGGCGAGGTACGCGACAACGGACGGGATGATGAGGAACGGGACGAGTACCGCGATGACCTGTGCAATGCCGGAGAGGCCGGGCGCCTCAACGAATCCGGCCGCAAACGGGATTGCGACAAGGACCCCGAGGAAAAATCCCTTCATGGAGAAGTCATGCGTCGGGATAACTGGGAGCAGCGCCGGGAAGAGTACTGTCCCTGCGAGCACGGCGGCAACTGCGGCGAGCCCCGCGACAGGGCCGGCAAGGAAGTACAGCACGACTGCCGCTGCGATCATCGGCAGGAGTACATGCGTCAGTTCCATGGGGCAGAGGACGAGCCTGTCGGCAAGGGGGAACCTGACGGTTCGCATCTCCTGCGTTGCCGTATGGGTGGCGATGTACGCAGGGAGATCCCGGGCCCGGACCGGGCCGTACTCGACCGAGAAGCCGGACCTGCGGGCGACCTCATGTGCCGAAACCCCGGGTGCCGAAAGTTGGGGGAGGATAATTTTACGGTGCGAGACGACCCCGGAGAGACCGGTGAAGCCGATGCGCCGGACCAGTTCATCCGTGCCGAACGTGCCTTTCCCGGCAGCGCACCAGACATTGATGCCCTTTGTATCGAGGACCAGGATCCATGCGTCCCTACCGGCAAGCGCCGACCGGAGCGCATCGAAACTGAGCGTGTAATTCGCGGAGGCAAAGACCGAGGACTCGTTTGTCGGGCTGCCGAGCCGGTACAGGCCCGGGGGGACGATCCGGCCCATCCGGTTGACTCCCCACCGGGCAAGGAAGTGATCCCACCGGTCTTTTCCGGTGATTATGGAGTTGGTAGTGCGGATCGTTGGAGCTGGGCCGGAAGTCCCGGAGTAGCAGCATTGAACAGCCGTTTTTTGTGGGGTATTGCCGGAGCAGGCATTTTCTGGTAGTTCCATGTCTGTCACTTCATTTCAAATTTTGTTGAAACTGTATCTGCAGGTCAATGGTATATATGTTGGCATTTTATAATAATTTGAAATGAAGTCTTCCGGTATATCCTGCTGCGGTACGGGAAAACCCCGCAATAAGAAACGGGCGGCATCCGATATCGGCCTCGAAACTATCGAGCACCTCGGCGGCGAGGAAGTGCTCTCCCGGGCAGTTCCGGCTGGAACCGAGCTGGCCGCAATGAGCCGACGGTATCATGCCCTTTCAGACCCCCTGCGGCTCACGATCCTCTACATTCTCCGCGACCAGCCGCTCTGCGTCTGTGTCATCAACCGGTTCATGCAGATTTCCGATTCAAAACTTTCCTACCATCTCACGGTCTTAAAAGAGAGCGGGCTTATCGAAGGCGAGTGCCGCGGGAACTGGATCATTTACTCGCTCACCGATACCGGGAAAAAATTCGCAGCGTAATTATTTTGTTGGGGCCTTTTTGTACTCGGCCAGCACCGCTGCGGCGTACTCGTCCACAAAGGCCGGCGGGATGTAATTGCTCTCACGGAGACGGCGGATGAGTTCCGCACTGATCTTTGCATCCCCGTCAAGCCCCCGGGCCTGAACGGCTGCATCAAGGCTGGTGATGCCGACCTGTTTTCCTGCGACCGTGAGCTGCCGGGTGTTAAAGAGTGCGTCGGCCGCACAGGGAGAGAGCGAATCTTTCGCCATCGCTTACCTCCGTCCCCCGTTTTTCCTGAACGCTGCCGCAGCCGCCACGAATTTTTTGCAGAACGCGTCGGTGAAATACGCGTGGGTATACTCCCCGAGCGTTGCGTGCTCCACGAGGCCATCGTTACCTCCTCCGATGCCGGCCCCATGCGAGAGCCGGATCGCAAAGCGTGCGTCGCTGCTGCACTCGACCCGTGAGTAATGGAACTCGTGGCCCCGGATCGCGACGGATCCTGTCCAGAGGCCGGGCCGGTTCCCGAATGTGCCCTTCACGTACCCGAGCGCCTGGAATTTTTTTGTCATGACCGCCCGGCCCGGGAGGATATCTGCCATCGCGTATGTCCGGCCATCGGTTTCAAGCGAGCCGCAGAGGTACATGAGCCCGCCGCACTCGCCATAGACCGGCATGCCGGCTTCCGCACGATCCCGGATTGCCGCCCGGCACCGCGATCGTTCGAGCGCGTCCGCGTGCAGTTCGGGGTATCCCCCTCCGATATAGATTGCATCCATATCGGGGAGGGTATCCGAGAGTGGCGAGAAGGGGCGGACCTCCGCACCGGCCCGGGCGAGCCGGTCGAGATTATCCTGGTAGTAGAAACAGAACGCATCGTCACGTGCGACCCCGATGATCGGCCGGTGCCGGGCCGCAGGAATTTTTTGCGCGACAGGCGCCGGAACATTGAGTGGCGGGGCTGCCCGGGCAACATCGAGGATCCGGTCGAGGTCGCACCTTTCGGCGATCACCCGTCCATAGGTTTTCATCGCCGGCGACTCGCGAGCCATCACAAGTCCGAGGTGCCGGCTCTTTACCTCGCTCTCCGGCTGCCTGGGCACCCAGCCGAGCGCCGGGACAAATTCCTCATCTGCGATCATCTGCCGGTGCCGGTCGCTCCCGATCCGGTTGTAGATGATGCCGGTGATCTTCACCCGGGGATCAAAGTCCCGGAACCCCTTTACCACCGCGTGGATGCTGCGCGAGACCGCGTGTACATCGACGACAAGGATAACAGGCGCCTTGAGGATCCTTGCCACGTGTGCGGCGCTTGCGGTATCGGACCCCCCCCTTCCGTCAAAGAGGCCCATCGCCCCTTCGATCACCGCGATATCAGCGCCGGCGGAAGCGTCGGCAAAAGTACGGTGGATCCCTGTCTCTCCCATCATGCAGAAATCAAGGTTCCGGGACGGCCGGCCGCAGATGAGCGTGTGGTGGGAGGGGTCGATGAAGTCCGGGCCGGTCTTGTACGGCTGGACGATACATCCGCGTGCCACAAGAGCGGCCATCAGTCCGCTTGCGATCGTGGTCTTGCCACAACCGCTGTGCGTGCCGGCGATCACGACCCTGGGGATCTCTGCCTGCATGATGATGTTGTTTGCCGGCTTCATGGGTATAATTTATCGTGTCCTCCAACGGGGATGCTCACTTACGGGATGCCGGGCCTCTGGTTAATGACAGGTACGCCTCGCTCTTTACCTGTGTTGCAGGACCCGGAAGATTCAGGGACGTGTCCATTAATCTTATACCGAAAAAGTTCCTGAAAAAAGAATTTTGATCTGTTTATGCGGTCACGTTTGCGGCCTTGCAGCCCTCTCCCCGGAACAGCGCCCATTCTTCGCAGGAGGTGCCGTTGGTAAACGTGCACATGCCGTACTGGCTCCCGTCAGCGTTTGTCTTGATCTCGGTGGTGCCACCGATGTTCCCGCAGTTGACTGAGGCCGGGTTTGCCATACCGGACTGACCTGACACGGTTGCCTGCGGTTCAGGTGTGGTGGTTGCCGATGCCTGTGCAGGCTGCTGGGTACACCCGGCGCATATGATGCCGGCGACGAGACAGAGACCCAGAATGAGAAATACATAGGTTCTTGACATATTATTGACCGGATAGTTTTTTACCGGCCCCTCTTAAAAAAAGATTGGACTGGTTTTTGTCCGTGACCGTGTCGCGGGTCAGGTTCCTGCCGCATTTTTCATGCTGGTAACATACTGCCTGAGTACTATTTCCATTGCAGCGGGATCGCGAAGATTCCTCTCCACAATGTCCACAATTGCGCTCCCGACAATCACGCCATCGGCTCCGGCGTCCCGGCAGGTTTTCACATGTGCAGGCGTCGAGATCCCAAACCCGATGGCAAGCGGGAGATCCGTGTGCGAGCGGACCCGGTGCAGGAGTGCGAGGGCCTCGGGCGAGACAGTCTTTCTGGCACCGGTGACCCCAAGCACCGAGACGAGGTACAGGTAACCGCGTGCCCGGCTCACGATCGTGTCCATGCGGTCGCCAGTCGTGGTCTGCGTGACAAGGAAGATCGGGTCGATCCCGTACTTCTGTGCGACAGCGACGACCTCATCTGATTCTTCGACCGGCATATCGGCCACGAGGATACCGTCAACGCCGGCCTCGTGGGCCTCGCGGTAGAACCGGTCGATCCCTCTCCGGTAGACCGTGTTGTAATATGTGAGGAACACGATCGGGACTTTGGAATACGCCCGAACTTCCCGGACTATTTCAAAGATCGTATCGGGCGTGGTGCCGGCGGCAAGCGCCCGGTCGTCCGCCCGCTGGATAGTGGGACCGTCTGCCACCGGGTCCGAGAACGGCACGCCGAATTCGAGAATGTCGGTCCCGCCATCGATGAGCGCCTTTGCGATCCTGACCGATGTCTCCTTGTCCGGATCGCCGGCCACGGCAAACCCGATGAACGCGGTTGTGCCCTTTTTCTCAAACACGGATTCGATGCGTTCCATCATGCCGCCTCCGGAGCCGGTGCAATTCCCGCAACATCCTTGTCGCCCCGTCCCGAGAGGTTGATGATCACGACGTCACCTTTATCGAACCGCTCCGCGTTTTTCAGGACGTACGCGACCGCGTGGGAGGATTCGAGCGCCGGGATGATCCCTTCCGTCCGCGAGAGGTACCGGAACGCGTCCAGCACGTCAGTGTCCTGTACTGCTTCGTAAGTGACCCGGTGGGAGTCCTTAAGCATCGCATGCTCGGGGCCGACGCCCGGGTAATCAAGGCCGGCCGCAATACTGTGCGTGGGAAGTACCTGGCCGTCTTTGTCCTGCAGCAGGTACGAGAGTGTGCCGTGCAGCACACCGGGGTCCCCGGCACAGAGCGTTGCCGAGTGCTCTCCCGTTTCAAGGCCCTTTCCCGCCGCCTCGATGCCGATCAATTCCACATCATCGGCAAGGAACGGATGGAAGATCCCGATCGCGTTCGATCCGCCGCCCACGCAGGCAACGATGGCGTCCGGCATCGTTCCCTCTTTTCTCTGGATCTGTTCCCGGGCCTCGCGCCCGATCACTGACTGGAAATCACGGACGAGTGTGGGGAACGGGTGCGGGCCGACGACCGATCCGATCAGGTAGTGCGTGTCGTCCACGTTGGCTACCCAATTGCGGAGCGCCTCGTTTGTCGCGTCCTTGAGTGTCTTTGTCCCGCACGTCACCGGGTGGACGGTCGCGCCCATTAGTTCCATGCGGAAAACGTTGAGGGACTGTCGTTTTGTATCGACTTCGCCCATGAAGACCTCGACCTTAAAGCCGAGCGCCGCCCCGACAATCGCGGTCGCGACCCCGTGCTGGCCGGCGCCGGTCTCGGCGATCAGCCGTTTCTTTCCCATCCGTTTTGCGAGGAGCGCCTGCCCGAGCGTGTTGTTGAGCTTGTGCGAACCGCCGTGCACGAGGTCTTCGCGCTTCAGGTAGACTTTGAAGCCGAGGTTCCGTGACATATTTTCGCAGAACGTAAGCGGCGTCGGGCGCCCCGCATATTCCGACTGGTACGCGGCAAGCTCACGCCCGAATGCCGGGTCATGCGTTGCTTTCGCGTACGCGTCTTCGAGTTCGATCAATGCGTTCATCAGGGTTTCCGGGACATACTGCCCGCCGTACTTCCCGAACCGTCCTTTACTTCCCATGCTCTGGCTCCTGTGCAGCGGCAATGAATGCCGTAATTTTCTTGTGATCTTTTATTCCCGGTTTTGTCTCGACGCCGCTTGCGACATCGACCGCGTAGGGCCGGACCTCCCGGATCGCATCCCCCACGTTTTCCGGGGTCAGCCCGCCGGCTAAAATGACCGGCACCGCCGATGTTTTGACAACCTTGCGGGCGAAGTCCCGGTCGAACTTTTTACCCGCCCCCATGCTCTCGTCCACGATCACCGCGTCGCAGTCCGCGGGCACGTTGTCGCCGCGTCCGATCACCCGAAGTACCCGGGCGCCCGGGTCGGATGCAAAGACAAACGGGTGCGAGATCTGGATCGCATCAGGCCGGAGTGCGAGGATCTTTTTGAGATCGTCATTTGATTGCGTGTGCGTGACAACGACCCGGGTCACAAACGGCCCGAGCGCACCAAAAATGTCCCGGGCCCGGGATTCTGAGACCGAGCGGCGCGAGGTTGGCGAGAACATGACGACCCCAATTGCGTCGGCCCCGGCATGTTCCGCAAATACTGCATCTTCAACGCAGGTGATCCCGCAGATCTTTACGCGCACACGAATTCCTCCAGTTTTTTCCCGGGTGCCTGGTGGGCCATGAGAGAAGAACCGATCAAGAACGCATCGCAGTACGGCCGCATCTCCCGGATATCGTCCGCGGAATGCATCCCGCTTTCGGAAACGACCAGCCTTTTATTGGCCCGCAATTTTTCCGAAAGGTTCCGGGTCGTGGACCGGTCGATGGTCATGGTCGTCAGATCCCGGTTATTGATCCCGATAAGCTGCGCACGTGTCAGGAGGGCGCAGTCGATCTCATTCGCGGTTCTCACTTCCACGAGCGGTTCGAGGCCGGCACCGTACACGGCATCGACAAATGCCGGGAGCCGGTCACCAAGGACGCCTGCGATGAGGAGCACCGCGTCCGCCCCGAGCGCCTTTGTCTCGGCAATCTGGCGCATGTCAATGACAAAATCCTTCCGCAGCACCGGCACGCTGACCGCTTTTTTGACCCGGGCAATATCCGCGCCCGACCCGCCAAAGAAGTACGGCTCGGTAAGAACGGAGATCCCGACACAACCCCCATCCGCAAGAACGCCGGCCATCATTGCCATGTCCACGTTCCTGCGGATAACTCCTCCTGATGGCGAGGCGCATTTGATCTCGGCGATCACCGGGTTCTTTTTCTGTGCCGAACAGATGGCCGCTTCAAGACTTGCGTGTCGGAACCCGTCAGGCTCCGGGAAGGTGAAGGGCAATTTCTCCACCCGTTTTTTTGTCCGTTCAATAATCTCGTCAAGGATCATGCTGCACCCTGTGTTGCCGTAACCAGAGCATCCAGTTTCCCGTTTGCTTTCCCGGAATCGATCGAGCCGGCTGCGAGCCGGATCCCTTCTGCAAGTGTCCCGGCCCGGCCGCCAACATAGATCGCGGCGCCGGCGTTCATGAGCACGACATTGCGTGCGGCTCCCTTTTTCCCGGCAAGAACGGAACGGATGATGCGTGCGTTCTCATCAGGGTCGCCGCCCAGGATATCGACCCGTGCGGCACGGGCAAGCCCGAACTGTTCCGGAGACAATGTGTAGTTCTTCAGGTGTCCCCCGTCAAGTTCCGTAACGGTCGTCTCGCCCGTGACTGTGATCTCGTCAAGCCCGCTGCCAAAAACGACCATTGCCCGGGAAACGCCCAGCAGGTGCAGCACCTCCGCGACCGGGTTGGTGAGGTTTTCCGCATAAACGCCAAGCACCTGGGCTTCTGCCCCGGCCGGGTTTGCAAGCGGTCCCAGAAGGTTAAAGACGGTCCGGCACCCGAGGTCCTGGCGTGCGGCCATCACGTGTTTCATGGCCGGGTGGTGGCTGGGCGCAAAGAGAAAGACGATGCCGGTATCATGGATAATTTTTGCCTGGGCCTCGGGAGGAATCCCGATGGTGACCCCGAGAGCCGCGAGTACATCCGCTGACCCGCACCGGCTGCTCACACCCCGGTTGCCGTGCTTGACGACCGGGACACCGGCTCCTGCGGCGACAAATGCGGCGGCAGTGCTGATGTTGAATGTCTGTGAGCCATCGCCCCCGGTCCCGCAGGTATCAACGAGCGTCCCGGAGACGTCCGGACTGACCCGGACCGCGTGCGCCCTCATCACCCGGGCAAACGCGGCGATCTCTTCCGGGGTCTCGCCTTTCATCCGGAGCCCGGCAAGGAACCCCCCGATCTGTGCCTGCGTTGCCAGTCCGGTCATAATTTCATCCATCACCGCTTCTGCTTCGGCAGGGGCAAGGTCGCGCTTTTCCAAAATGGTGGCAATCGCCTCTTTCATGATCATGCCCCAACCTTCCGCGGTCCGAACAGGAAATTTTTCATGAGCGCATCGCCATCGTGCGAGAGGATGCTCTCCGGGTGGAACTGCACGCCTTCAATCGGGTATCTCTTGTGCCGTACACCCATCACAAAACCGTCATCAACACTTTCTGCGGTGACCACGAGTTCCGGCGGGAGCGTGTCCCGTTGTGCCACGAGCGAATGGTAGCGTGTAGCGGTAAACGGCGATGGCAGTCCTTCATACACGCCTTTCCCGTCGCTGTTAATTTCCGAAGTCTTGCCGTGCATCAGGTGCCCGGACCGGATGACCCGACCGCCAAACGCGGTGCAGATGGCCTGATGGCCGAGGCAGACGCCAAGGGTTGGGATCGTTTTGCTCATCGTGTCGAGGACTTCAAGGCAGACACCGGAATTCTCCGGTGTCCCGGGCCCGGGCGAGAGGATGATCAGGTCGCAATTGGTTTTTTCGAGTTCTGCAAGCGGTGTGTCGCATGTTGCAACAACCGGCCGGGCGCCGAGTTTACCCACCTGCTGGTACAAGTTGAACGTGAAACTGTCGTAGCAGTCCACGATAAGAACGGTCGGGACGTTCGCGCTCATCGCACGACCCCTGCCCGTTCGATCGCCCGCATCATCGCCGCGGCCTTGTTCTCGATCTCGGTCCATTCGTTCTCGGGCACCGAGTCTGCCACGATGCCCGCACCGACTTGGATGCCCGCCCTACCATTCTTTACGCTCACAGTCCGGATGGCGATGGCAAACTCAAGGTTCCGGTCAAAGCCGATATACCCGACTGCGCCCGCGTAGAGCCCGCGTGCGTCCGGTTCGGTCTCGCTGATGATCTGCATCGCCCGGATCTTCGGTGCACCTGAGACGGTCCCGGCCGGGAAGCAGGACTTGAGCGCGTCGTAGCAGTCAAGGTGGTCCATGAGCGTTCCGGTGACGGTCGAGACCATGTGCTGGACGTGGGAGAATTTCTCGATGCCCATGAACCCGGTAACATCGACCGATCCGAACTTGCAGACTCTCCCAACATCGTTTCGCGCGAGATCGACGAGCATCGTGTGTTCGGCCCGCTCTTTTTTATCGATAAGCAGTTCCTGCGCGAGCCGTTTGTCCTCGCTTTTATCCTGTCCCCGGGGCCGGGTGCCGGCGATCGGGACCGTGGTCACGTGCCGTTTCTCCACCCGCACAAGCATTTCGGGGCTTGCGCCGATTACCTGCTCGTCCCCGAAATCGAAGAAGTACATGTATGGACTCGGGTTGATCGCCCGCAGTGCAGCGTAGATCGGAAACGGGTCAGCACCCACATCGCATTCCATTCTCCGGGAGAGTACAGCCTGGAAGATATCCCCGGCCACAATATGTTCTTTTATTGTTTTGACCGCACGCGTGAATTCCTCCCTGTCCGTGTTGTCCGAAATCTCCAGCGGCTTTTGCGGGCTCATCATTGGGGAGATGGGTGATACCGGTGGCTTTTCTGCGATCGTTGCGATCTGCTTTTCCAGTGCCTCGATATGTGCAGCACAGCGCCGGTATTCGGCAGCCGGGTCCGTGTCGTAGGTCAAAAACGGGCTTGAGAAAATAAACAGCCGCCGGTCCCGGTGATCGAAGACAATGCAGTCTTTTGTGAGCATAAAGCGGGCGTCGGGCGTTTCACCGGCTGCCTGTTTCCTGTTGTTTTTTACCTGGGAAAAAAGCGAGTTGACGATATCATACGCGAAGTACCCGACCATCCCTCCGAAGAACCGCGGGGCCCGGAGGTTTACGTAGTTGAACCGCGAGAGGATGGAACGGATCCGGTCGACCGGATTCTCTCCATCAGGTTCGCGTGCAATAGCGACAAACGCGTCGCTGCCGGTTACCGTTACGTCACGACCCAGCGTGATCACGCACGCGGGATCGATCCCGACGTACGAGTACCGGGCGATCTTCTCGCTTCCTTCCATCGATTCAAGAAGGAATCCGTTTCCTTTTCGGGTGTTCAGGAACACATCCAGCGGTGAGCACCGTGGAAGTGGTATCTCGGCACAGAGCGGGATCACCAGCGGTTTTGGCTGGTCGCTTACTGCGGTCAGGTATTCATCGGGTCCAAGGTTCAGTCTGTTTTGAATAGTGTCAGTCTCCATCCCATCGGCATCACCAGCCACTGAATTTTGTAAACTGTATCCCGGGCAGGAACGAGGTGTGTGAAAGGTCTTGCCCGGTTACCGGCACTGGCACGGGAATCCTTGCGAGGATCCGGAATGATCCTGCTGATTGCCCATTCAAATGCTTAGTTTTGGTTGTTATTGTGCATACTTATACATTACTGTTTATTTACGCAATCCAATGTGCATGAAAAAACAATGCCTTAAACACATTATTGAAAAAGAGAAGAATGCGTCCTGAACACAAGGGTGTAAAAATACCGTAATTCCCGGAATCCTAAAAAACGAAAACCGGTCTGTAGCCGTGGACCGGTTTTTCTGGTTTACACCGGTGCCCTGTTCACTCCACTTTTATGCCCTTGCTGCGAAGTGCATCGGTCTTCTTCTTCGAACACTCCTCGCACCGGAACTCGGGTGCTGCATCTTCACTCTTATCGTAGTCCCCGGACCTGACGAGCCGGTAGCCTCTTGCAACTTTACCGCAGTCCACGCAGGTGATGTTCTCTCTGACCTCCCACTGTGCCGCAAGCGACTGGGATGTGAAGATGTACTGGTCGACCCAGAAGAAGATGAGGCCGCCAATAAGGTTTGCAACAATGGCGGCCACGATCTGTCCCATTGTGGCAAGGAGGATGCCGACTCCGGCCAGGATCGGCGTGCTTGCCTGCCACCGGAGCAGGTAGAGTGCGTATCGTTTGAAATTTATCCGCATATCCTATCCATCGGGCAGGAACGTTAAAAGGGATTTCTGGCCGGTCCATGCACTGCACGAGGACTTTATACTCTGCAGGACAAATACTAGAAAGTACACTTGACGTGAGTATCCTATGTGGCCGAACAAGCAGCACTCGCTCGGGTGGGTTTTTGTCTCGCGGATGATCGGGGTCATCTGTTTTCTGATCGTGGTCGTGCTGGCAAATATCCTGACGTTTTATGTAGCGAGCCCGCTCTATCATTCGGGTGTTGACTTTCTTAACCTGAACTTCTGGCTGCTGCTCCTGATTGCGATTATCATCTTTATTGGCGATATCTTCGGGGCGTTTCCGTTTCCGCTGAACCTGCCGGCCCCGGTGATCAAGGCTATTGGCAGCGTCTTTATCATTGCATTTGTGCTCCGGGTTTTTGATTGGGTTGATACGACAACCGGGAATAACATCTATCATTACTTCTGGCTGCTTTCGTTTGTGATCGTGCCGATTGTCTTCATCATCGTACTTCTGGCCGGGTACTACGAGATTCTCTGCGACCTCTGGGCAAAGGCAAAGATCCGCGAGCACTCTGAAGAAGTCGTTGCCGGGGAGGCTGATCATTCAACCGTCCTGCCCACCTCCACCTCCCCCAAGTCCTGGGAAGAGGTGGGTGCCGAGTTACGGCTGATGCTGTACGATCTTTTCCACCGGTTCCGCGAAGAGATCCGGAAAAATTAGCATTTGTGTGCAGCTCTGTTGCGGGAGGGCCCGTGCCGCATACCCAAAGAGGGTATTTCTGTTATGATGTGATCTTACCAGTCCGGGTTTTCCACCCGGAATTTTTTCTCTTTTGCCGCGAGTTCCTCATTCGTGAGATGGGCCGGCATACAGATGCAGCGGTGTTCGATAAAGGCACCGTTCTTAAAACAGCCCTGCGGTTCACCGGTGCGGCAGGCACCATAGGTGTCAGTGTCGCAGTCATGGTAGACCTGCGGGAGATTCTTCTCTTTAGCCAATGCGAGTGCCTCGTGCCACGATGCTACCATGTGCAGTATTGCTGCGGCACCTATATTTGGCGTGCGGTTACGGCATCCGCTCTAAAGAAGAATCTAACAAAAAGAAAAAAATAAACAGGATTAATGTAATTAGAACCGGGGTTTCCGGTGTTTGGGCAGGCAGTCCCTGCAGTAAACCGGCCTACCCTCAGTTGGCTTGAAGGGGACTTCGCACTCTTT